>Ga0116227_10010354_pt1 | contig 16343 bp, 16 predicted proteins | sample S1TSphgellanicum_FD_89693 | JGI IMG/M metagenome (GOLD analysis project Ga0116227, IMG submission 89693) | Host-associated microbial communities from peat moss isolated from Minnesota, USA - S1T2_Fb - Sphagnum magellanicum MG | ecosystem: Host-associated > Plants > Peat moss > Unclassified...
AAATGTCCATTTTTAGATTCAATTACTAATTTTCAGACTTGAAGTATTAATTTTGAGAATCCAAAATAATAATTTGGAATTTAAATTTCAGGTTTGAATCAAATGATTATTTAAAATTTTAATGAAATTTTTTCAGAGCTGAAATATAAATTTTCATATTCATATAAAAATATTCAAAATTAAAATCTCCATTTTTATGATCAATTAATAAATTTCTGAATTAAAATACTAATTTTTGGATTTGAAAATATTAATTTAGAATTCAAAATCAATTTTTAGATCAAATAAGTCTTTTTGAATTTAAATTCAAAATATCATATTCAAAGCAAAAATTTCAAATTCAAATAATGTTTTAAATAATTGAAATAATAATTTTCAGATTTAAATTAAAAAATTCAAAGTTCAAATATTAATTTTGAGATTCATTATATGAACAATATACATATGTATGCATATTATATATATAAATTTTGTATATACATTAAAAAACACCCCTATGTCATTGTAGAATACCTTTAGGATGCAACTAATTTGGTGATTATTGCGACTAATGGGACATATTAACTTATTAATGGATGAAAATGATTGTAAAATTGATGTAATCAATAGGATGAAATTTCTAATAGTTGCATCATAGTTATGAAAATGATTGAAATAATTGAAAGTTGGTCTTGTAGTTGCAAATATTTCCAAATCTAGTCACAAACAACTACAAGTCACATGTAGTCATAAATGGAGTGGTTACATTTTGGCTGATTTCTACTATTGTTAAAACAAGAATTTTTGCAAGGAAGGTTGAAACCAATGACACAGGAAGGTTCCCTGGAACGTCAATAAAGACAAGGTTAACCTTTTCATCTAGGTTCGCTTGTAGAGGGTGAGGGAGGATGAAATTAGAAAATTTAAAGTTGAATATAAAAAGTTAGGAAAGAAATTTGGGAAAATTTGAAAATGCATTGAAGAAGGAAAAACTTGGCAAATGAAGGCCAAGGCCCAAGATCCTTTCAAATTGTTGAGGCCACTTCCTAATTTCAATCCTTTATGTGATGATATTTGACCAGGAGGATGGAAAAGCAGTGCATTGCCATCCATGCAACCTACTTGACAAAAGCATGTTGGGAATAGGGTGAGGTGGGGTGGAATGGGAAGGCGGAGGTACAACAACCATGAGAGGAGCCTTAGAAGGATTGACTTTTTTCAGTAGCAATGAAACCACCAAAGGGAGGAGTACTTTCATGTTAAGGAACTTCAAAATAAGCCTCCCTAATGTCTTTAGTGTTATCAATCTTTCTCACTTGCCCCTTCCCCTTTTTCTTACCTTGAGGAGCAACCTTCTTCTTGGACCCTTCAATATGAACAATTGTGAAGGCATGTAGGATAGATTGGGACCCAAGTTCATTTTTCTTAAGAAGAGCAATTTCCAACATTAGCGTGCAGTCCTTGGGGGGCTATCAAAGTACCAACCATAGTCTAAAAAGTGTGACGAAGGTCAGGCCTTGAAAAGGTTTTTATGGAACATGGAACTTTTTGCCTTTACATCACACCAAATCTTGAGGTGTTGTAGTCGATCGTAGGGAGTAAGATGTGGTATAAATGTTTGCCAAAAAGTAGAGCTAATAGATAAGAAGTGGAGAACTAAAAAAGATACAAGATTCAAGAGTGAAAATTATCCTCCTTCAAGATAAGGTTGCTAAGGAAGACATCCAAGTATGGATAATTTCAAAAGAAGAAAAGCTCAAAACATATACATGTAGAGCATTCTCTTGAGTGCCTCCTTTGCTTCATTTTGTTGTTCCCAAGATTTACTTCTTCGAATTCCATCTCGGGTTTTGAATTCTTGGAAGAAGTTAGTTTCCCAAATTGATTGCCTCCATTCTTGGATATAGGAAGCAAAAGAAATCACTCCCAAGAGCTCTCTCATCGCCCATTCAAGGTCTAAGATTATATAATCATACAACTTCAAATTTTTGAGATCCAATTGCATGAGATAAACAATTAAGATTAAAGTCAGAACTCTTGAGTTGAACGGGGATCATGTAAAGACTAAAGGGGATTGTAATGTTGACTTGGTGCCAAAATGTGGCCTTGTGGAGCCATGTATCAAACTAAAAGTTTAAAAAACCCAACATTGGGAATTTCTTTGCTTTTCGTAAAACACTTGATTCATTCCATTACTTGAGCCAATTGAGCAACTCACGAGACACACAAGAATACACAAGCATTTGGAGCTTCTCCACGAGCATCTCAAGTTCAAAGTTCATATCATAATGAACTTGGATTTCCTTTAGGAAATTTGGACCGAGGGTAGGATCACACACATGAAGGTGCTTGTAGAATGCAAAATAGTGGTCCTTTTTTACTTTATCCATTGCCCTCTCCATACACTCTTTGAGCTTGATGAGAGAGTGCTCACCCCCCTTAGGGAATTCCTCATAATACAACTTGATAGTGACATCTCCAACAATGGATATCTCATGCTACATGTGAGAAACAATTAGAAAGCCAAGGTATATGAACAATGTAATCAATTAGTGGCAAATATAACATACAAAAAGAAGTTGAGAATGGGTGGAATTATGTGCACCTTGTACATGTACTCAAAAAATGCTTTGGATGTGAGGGAATGCCAAGTCTTTTAGGATATGCTTTGGCATCTTTTGTAAACATTTGCTGAAAGAACATCGTGAAATTGCTCCACAAGTATGATACCAATGGACTGGATCCGAAAGAATTCATGGATGAAGTTAGGTTGAGCATGATTTAGCTTCACAGACCTTGCAATAGAAAATGAAATTGAAACAACCACTAATGAACACTTTGGATGTTTAAATTGTGAAAGATGAGAAAAACAAAGGACCATGAAAGCAATGAAATGATTGAAAAGAGTGAGAGAATGACTTGTTCAAGTTATCATGGTGGTTAGAAGTTCAATGGGACCATGGGAGGTGTCTAATAGTATGGAGCCCATTGAGATACCATGAAAGTTCATCATTGTGGACACGACAAATGTATGGCATCTAGGCCTACAACCTATGATTTCCATCCTAAACAAAAAAACATCCATTTGGAAAGGCATTTGAGTTCAAGGTCTCATACAAAAGTGTCCTCAAACCTTTGGTTCTCAAAACACCAATGAATGTTCCATCCAACTTCATGTGCATCCACAAGCTCCTCCTCTCCAATTAGTTGAGAGGAGAAACTTAGAACACCTTGTCACCCTTGCGGTAACCAAAATGAAATGCCTGCTCCATCTTCAAAACACCAATTTTAAGAGCAAGGCGAACTACATGCATCGAGGTCATCATGTAGAGAGGAATGTTGTTCGGGTTTTACACTTGGGCAACATCTTGTGTTTTTCCAAAATCCTAGTGGTATTGATCTTGTTCTTTTAAATATTTTGGATTGGATTTTACAATGGGAAGATCGCTTGAAACCTACAAATTTTGAAAGAAGGAAAATATTTAAATGAGGAAAACATAAGAAAATCAAATCAGAGTAATTGAATTCCATCTAATTGTTACCTTTATAGTGTCCATGATTGTTAATCAAGCCTTTTGAGGGTCTTACAAGAGAAGCCTTTAAAAAAAAGATAAACCAAAAATAAGCATGTGTTTCAATAATTTAAAAAATATTGAGCTTTAGCTTGGAACTAAAAGTGGACATGAAGTCAAATTCGAAATTAAGCAATACAAACTCAAATTATTTTCAACACCAAGAGTAGTTTGGCATTTGAAAAAAAACACAACTTGTAGCTTGAGACCAACATTGGACCTAAGCTACTTAATACATTCCGTCTCCGAACAACTCTCGGGCATCAAAAGTAGCTTGGCATCCAGCAAAAAAAGTTACATTGTGGGTCCAAAATTGGATCCATGCTGCAACTTTTTTTTGTGCCATGTCGAGCAACTTTTGACGTCAAGAGTTGTTTGAGGATGGAGCAAAAAAACTTGAATTATAACTTGGGATCAAAATTGGGCTCAAGCTACATTTTCAATTTTTTCTTCACCATTGTCAAACAATTGTCAACACTGAGAGTTGTCTAATTTTGGAATAAACAGAAAAAACTCAACTACAATTCAAGCCTAATTTTAGACCCGAGGTGCAACTTGGCATTTTGTACACCATTGCTAAACAACTTTCAATATCAAAAGTTACTTGATGATGGTTGGAAAATTAAAACCAAAGCTATAATTCAAGTCCAATTTTGGACCCAAGTTACACATCAAGTTTTTTAACACCATAACCAAGCAACTTTCAAGGCCAAAAATTGCTTGACCATTGAAAAAAGAAAAACCAAGTTGCAATTTGGGTTTAATTTTGCCATATATCTATAGTGTCTTCCATTCTTGGGAAAAATCAATTTTCCTTTTCCCTTTAGATTCCTCAATTTCCTTCATAGATAAATTTTTTTTGGACGTTTCAGCACATTTGATATTTTACATCTACGAATTTTTGGAAAGAAATTTGACATTACAAGAGGTCTTTTACCTGCTACCTGTGAACCTTTAGAGGGAGTCCTCAAATTGTTTTGGTGCCATTATGCTTTAGCATCTTGGTTATTTTGTTAGCATCCAATTGTGTTCATGAGTGCAAACAAGATATAACGAGCCAACATAATTACTTTAAAAAAGGATTGCATGTCTTTTTTCCCAAAATTTGTTTTTTCATACAAATCAATTTTGGAATTTTTTTTGTAATTTGTTATAATAAATGCTTACAGTTGTCCCAGTACATGACATGTTTTCTTGTTTATCATTTTTGAATAAATATGAATTTTTAGTGTTCTATTTATAAAAATGATAACAATTTCAAATCATAACCAAAAAATCATTTTTTACATTTTTATGTTTACATTTATAATAGGCTACAACTTTTCTTAACACATCATGTAGATTATACCTCATTTATATGTGGTAGAGGATTTCAAAGTTCTAAAATTTTGGATCAATTTTGGAAAGTTCTTTGAATATTTGAAGTTTTAAAATTCCACATATTTTAGGGCATGAGTGTTTTTTCAATGTGGCTATTAGGTCTTTATCCTCTTAGTTTTTTCCCATCAAATGTGTTTTATTATATGAGTCATTTTGATAGTCCTTTGCAAATTTGACTCATGTCTAACACCATAGTGTTCACTTCAGAGGTCTTACATCAAAACTTAAACTTAAAATTTCATCAAATGAACTTTTGGTTTGAATTCCTTGACATTCATATGAATGAAAAAACAACTTGCCAGGATTGCCATGGCTTTAAATGACAAAACATAAATATTTATCCAATTTTGACTATTTTTCTTTGCAATCTAATGCCTTTTTTGCACATTGACTTTTTTTCTTTTGTGGAACTATCTCTGCATTCTCAATTAATTTTTTCATTTCATAAATAATTTGTGTCACTTTATTTGTAGGATGTTTATATCTTCTAAATTTCTATTTCTTTTGGTTGGAACTTTTAGTGCTCTATGACAAGTTATTTTTTCAAATGACCCAATGTCATAATTATCTTCATTTTTTCCTCATTTAATAGCACTGCCATATTTGTATATAATAATATTTGACTAGCCATGGCATCACACCCTCCTTCAATGGTCAAAATTCATCGGGATGGTATACATAATTAGATTTTATTTGTTCCACTAAACTATTGGTTTATTTTTCTTCTTGGCTTATCAAACTTTTCTATAGGCTTTCATTGTCTGTTTTTCAACCATTGAAGCCCTTATGTGTTGATTGATTCTAGTTATTAATGTTTTCCAACAATGTCATTGCTTTTTCGGGTTGACATTTCATTCTATCTCCATCCTTTTGCATACATTTAAACCTAGAATTCGGTGTTGTTTGCAATTTAAATCATGACCCAATGAACGAGTGCCCAACAACACTATTATGCTCAACCCATTTGTTATATATTTGGTTTTGATTACAAATAAAAAACATTCATGTCACAAGTCTATTTTAAGAAGATTGGTATGGAAGTAGAAATTTCCTATTTTTGTGCATACGTGACTACTATTTTAACTCCCCAAATGCTAACTACAACTCTGTGATATTTTATTAAAATGGTAACCAAAAAAATTCGAAACTACCCTCCATGGTTATTTGGTGGAATGCATGCTAACATCACAACATTTTTCACCACATTCCATTCATCCTTATTGGTGAACTCATGGTGCTTGGTCGTGATGGTCCTTCAATGATTCATTTGATTTCCTCCCAACTTTGAATACATTGTCAAGCATTATTTGGAGTGGTAGGAATGATCATAATTTACATCTAGTGCAATCTCTCAATGGTTGCTACTCCATTTCGAATATTGAACATTAATTTTGTCATTACATATATTTTGAGATGTACTATCCCATGGGTATTTCCCTATCAATCACGAAACAATTATGATGTTTTGATTAGCTAATATTTGGTGAATTTATGACCTTGGGTTCTCCCCAATGCTCTAAACCATCCAATTTTGGAAAAAAATTACCTCATTTTTAAATTATAAATATTCCTATTAAGATTATCTTGTTGTCGTTGTTGGGCATTTATTAGGGCATGGGTGCAAAACAATAATACAAAAATGCATAATCTTTTTGTGGTCTTAACTAACTACCTATATTGGGACCAACCATCCTTGTTGGATTTTATGCACAACATTTTCTAGTGAATTTTATCTTGTCTCAAAGGCTACATTTTTGCATGTTCAACTTTTGTACTTCAAACCTACAAGTTTTGTTGACACCTTCATTTTTAGGTTTTAAAATTCTAATACGAAACAATTATTGAAATTTGGATGTTATTTTTTCACCAATTACCTATAACATATATCGTTGTCCCTTGTTCAATATTGTTTTAAAGGTACATCCTATGGGTTGTGTCGATTCTTTTACACATCTTCTAACATCGTTAGCTTTTCCCATGTTTGATTCAAAATGGTTATTTCTTGCTGGCCAAACAACTGTTATATTGCCAATTGGTAATTCTCTCTCCATGACCTTTGGTAGTCCACATTATGGTGGGTTTTTAATTGATTCGCATATTTTCATTTTAAAGGTCCTCATCAAATGTTCTTTTAAGGGGTTCCCCATAATTCTTTGGAAATTTCTATTGGAGTTGGTCATCATGTTGAGGCTATATTTTGGCACATACATTCTTTCTTTTTTTTCCTTATGCAATCATGGTATACTAACCTGCTCCTTCACAACTTGTTACATTTTTGTAGTTGTCTTTTGGTAGCATTTTGTTCGCTTTTCATTTTTTTCTCCCATTATTCGCATACATCTTACACCAAGTATGTTTTCAATATGGCCATTTTTTGTGTTGAAGGTTGGCATGAACTAATCATCTTAGTAGATGGAATCGATACAATTGTGGTGTATAAAAAATGCTTGTGTGTTATGTTTGGTTTTCAGCTAGGTTCCTTGCATATTTCCAAGGATGCTACATACAATGCAAATAACAATGTTTCCAATTCGATGTATTAGATGTTGATTGCCACAATTGAAGGACATAAATGGGTGGTGAATTTTGGATGTTACAAGGTTGTGGGTGACAAGGTCCTTATTCATTCCTAGGAAACCATCTTGATGCCAAAAGCTACCATGTATGTGGTCAAAGTTATGATTGTGAGAGGAAACATGACAAAAGACATTAACGATCTTGATATTAACCTTTAACCCTCTGACATTGCTCCTTCATCCGTGTTCATTTACTTGTCTAGTTCGTCATTTGGAGAAGATGCACCATCCCAGGTACATGGTTTAGGAGTGTGGCATGCCCATGGTCTTTCTATTCCTTTGGAACCTATGCTCACTTGGTTAACATCGAAGCCCTCCACATTGATCGTGTCAAATCACTCGAATGTTGATTGTTTTTGCACAATGTCAATAACAAAACATGTTTCTGACGAATTACGTAATTTGGAATACAACAAGATTACAATTTAGAATGTCTCCTTTTTGCCCATGACATTCAATGGAAACATACTATTGAAATGCCTCCATTGTCCCCCAATAATCCCTCTTCATCATAGATGCAAGGCATGGACAAAAAGTATGATGGCCATGCTTGGTCCAAGGTGATCACAACCAATATCAAGAATAGTTTTGGCTTTAGCTTCAAAAAGGATCATTGTTTGGGTCACTTGCATTATGTGTAGCTTGATTGTGATTGTTTCATCCATTTTAGTGCTTGCAATGACATTTCTTGGGTTCGAAAGGTAGCCGACCTCCTAACAAAAGAACAAGTTGTTCTTGGCTTTTTGAATGCGTCCTTCATTTGTAAATTCTATAATTCCCCTTGTTATGTGCCAACCTTTGTAAAGGTTGAATTTACTACATTGTGCAAAGATTATAATCCATTTCAAAAGTTGTGATTCACCTTGGTGTGCATCTCCACCGTATTGTAGATTGTAGGTGCAAAGAAACTTTGTATAAGACTAAAAAGTTGATTGAAGAGGAGACCAATTGAACTTTTGATGCCAAAACATTTGCCATTTTTTTTAGCACTAGCAAATCCTTCTTAGCCAAACATCTATTCTATGACAATAGCGATGATAGCCTTAAACTTTTCAAAGGTAATTAGCTTGAACAAATTCAAGAAAAATTCCTTGTTTTGAACTTGCCGAATGTTCAAAACCTTATTACATCATTCAAACATCATCTAGGTGGAGGCTACATTGACAACATTTTTGAATCGAAGTCCAATAGTTGTTGCAATTGCATCTAGGAATGTTGTTTTCTAGGCCGAAGTTTTAATTAGGTCTTCATTTTCAATATGTCCGTTGATGGGGTTGGGAGAGGAGTGGGGCTCATTGGACGAATGCAGCCTGGGGGCAATTTGGAGAACTCTTGGATCATGTTTGACCATGTCAAATGCATCACCAATTGGACAATGATGGCTTGCCATGTTTATGATTTGACTTATTGCAAAGTCATGACCATTATAATTTGTGACATGCAAATTGTTCAAAGACACCAAAGCACAACAGTTCATGTGTACAAAGTTCAACTACAAATGCTCAAGCATGAGTATCTTGAACCAAACTTCAAAAGATTCATGGTGGACATCGCCCAAGAAATTAGATTGTTTTTAGAATTATTTACAATTCTAAGGATGTCATTGTCAAGATGGTTGACAAAAAGTCTGCATGTTTGTTCCATTGGACTTAATCGTTTGATAGGCATACCATATAACTAATCAAACCTAACTTGCAAGATTAGCACAAGGCCCTTTGCTTCGAGTACAAAAATGTTAAGTTTTTAGAAGAGGCTAACACTTGATATGCAACTATTCATTCCTAGTGGTTCTCATTAGGTGTTGTGTCTGAATTTGGTGTTCATGAACTTGTTAACTAGTTTAGCTTTTGGCATTTTTGCGTCAGATAATGGGATGGGTTCATGGTTCATGTAAGAAATTCCTTTCCTAGATTATGTATAAGGAATATCTTCTATCTGTTTTGTTCCTCCAATTCTAATTTAATTTTCTTTTCTTGGTATTTGTAAAAGTTCAATTGTCGTGACATGTAGTGTCGTGACGTTTGGTGTCATAAGGGTGTAAATCTATAATAAACTTTATTGAACAAAAAAGACTAAAACTAATCAAAAGTAGAAACTAATCAACCAAAAAAAAATGCATGCACATATATATATATAATGCACAAGAGGAGGTTGAGATGAAATTCTCATGTGTCCCCCCGCCTAGACTTGAGCCGGGAAAAGCGTGGCATGGTCTAAGCAGAAATCAAGGTGATGCATGATAACATGATGAACAATACCAAATGTTGACGAGAATTTGAGTGAGCTTTGACTTGAGGCAGAATAGATGGTATCCACCATTATAATTATCGCAAAGAAACATCTGATCAACATCGTTTGTCCTTTAACATACCTGACATGGATAGTCAAGTGGAGGAATCCAAGTCAACATGATGATGGTAGGATCCAAGTTTAGCAGGTGGCAGGGCGCACAATTTTTGGAATGATCCCGAATTGTGCGTCCGTTAGCTCCTTGTAACTCCAACACATGTGAAGGCCTGATTGCCTTAATCCTCAATATAGTGCGACCAAAAGAAGTGTCTAGAGTATCATTAGGTTGCCACTAGAGATACATAAAGTCACCAACATCAAATTGTTTCACCTTAGGTTTGTAATTGCCACCTTGTGTGTGTGCATACCGTAAGGTGTCTCAATGTTGTGCAACGGACAAGTTCTCCATGGCCATGGGCATAACCCTCATGAATAGAGCAACCCTCTCTACAATGACCTTAGCCTAAGTGGTTGGGGAATCCAAGTCCACAACCTGGTCTTTGAGTAGTAATGGAAGAAGGTGGAATGGGATGTCTCTCAAAAAGTAGAAAATAAGGAGAAAAATCAGACAAAGAGGCGTGTTTGGACATCTTGTAACCCATGGCGATGTAAGATAGGGCCAAGTCCCAATCCTTTTTGTTCCCAGTGAAGCAAATTTTTCAAAGTCCCTTCTTGCATGTTTGAACCATCCTTTTTGCAAGGCCATCAGCTTGGGGATGATCGCTTGAAGTTTGGCGATGGTCAATGAGAGCATGATCAAGTAGGTATTGGAATTCTCCTTTGAATTTTGATCCTTGATCAGTAAGGCACTCAACACAAGCCCCAAACCTACTTAAGACCTGTTGTAAAAAAACATGGTTGGTGCTATATGATGACCTGTCTGGCAACGCAACAAGCTCAACGCACTTTGAAAAATGCTCAATCATAATCATGATGTAGACATTACCCTTAGAGGTCTATGGTAACTTTCCAGCTAAATCACATGACCAACGATAGAACATGCTTTGAATAGGGAGTGGAGAAAGCATGAGCTATCGAGAGGAGAAGGAAGTTCTCACTTTATCACATTGTTCACACCTAGCAATGACGTTTTGGACTTGAACATACATACCTTTCCAATGGTAATGAGGAGCGAAAAGGCCATAAGTACACTTAATTCCAAAGTGTCCAAGCTCTAAGTGTACCTTCTGAATAAAACCAGGCCGTTCATGTGGTGGAGGAACCATTCTATCGCCTTGTGGTAAGCATTGGACAAGGCGATTATCCTTCCATGAGTAGCATTTGGACCATTGTTGTATGCAATTCTATTGACTTGATGTAACTTGGGGAGGGTATTCCCCATGCTAAAAAAACCTCAGAGTGTCCAAGTCCTCCCATATATCCACAATGGGATGCTCAACTAGGTTACATTGTAGTAGTGCAAATAACTAGATGCATAAGATACATGTATTGTTAGAATCTAGTTGAAGTTTTGCTTGGTTTCTGAGAAATCTTCAGAGGTAATGAAAGGTCTCCGCGACATGGTATTCGTGTTCTGATGTGTAATACTAGGTTGGTGAATAACCTTGAACTCATACTCTTGAAGTATGAATGCCCAATGAATTAACTTACCAATAAGCTTGTCGTTAGTCATTTACCACTTAATAGGTTGGTGGTTGATATACAAAGTGAATTTGGTGCCATAAAGATAGGGCTTGAAATGTATGACAACCCATATAACTGCAAGACATTCCCCCTCGTATGTAGAGTAATTGCTCTCAGCCTTGTTGTTATTTCGAGATGCATAGGCGATAACATATTCTTTGCCTTCTTCATCAAGTTGGCCAAGAATAGCACCAATACTAAGAGCACTCTAATTAGTGTGTAAAATGAAGACCTTGTTGAAATTAGGTCTTTTCAAAATGGGGAATTCTGAAAGCTTTTCCTTGAGTGTGTTGAAAGCTTCTTGAACCTCTTCACTCCATGTCTAAGCAACACCTTTCTTTAACAATGCATAGAAGGGATGAGCAATAGTACTGAAGTCTTGGACATAAATCCTATAGTAATTACATAGTCCGATGAAGCTCTTCAAAGTGTGAACATCAATAGGATTGGGCATCTCCAAAATGGCTATTACTTTGGCCCAATGAACCATAATACCATTTGGCAAAATTCTGTGTCCAAGGTAGATTATTGAGGTGACAACAAACTCACACTTTTTAGGATGGATCTTCATATTGACTTCATGGAGCCTCTTGAATAACTCCTCAAGATGAGCCAAGTGCTGTAAGAATCCCTTACTATGCACTAGGACATTATCTATGTAGCACTTTAGGAAATTTTCCCTTTCAAGAACCTGGTCCATGATTCGCTAAAAGAAGACAGGTGCATTCTTCAATCCAAAAGGCATCACAAGCCATTCCCACAACTTGTTGCTTCCATGGAATGCCATTTTCTTACAATCCTTCGTAGCGAACATAATCTATTTGAAGCCTTGGTTTAGATCCACTTGTGAAGATGTTTGAGTCTCCAATGTTATCAAACAATTCTTCAGGAATGGGCACGAGGTACATGTCCTGAGGTGTAACCAAGTTCAAAGGCCTATAATCCCCGCACATCCTTTTCTCAATCCATAATCTAGCTTTTTCAATAAGTGGGTGTGTCATTTGTAAGGTTTATAAAAAATTGCATGGTCTTACACCTACTTAAGTCTTTCATTGAGAATGCGAACATATTTTCATACTTAATTAGCAAGTTTATGACCTAGATTGTTTCTGTTTTGATGAGTTGGTTCCCCATAACGAAAAGGTAATTGGAAACACATGGAATGGAGTTGGAAAGTGTGTTTGAAGAACTTGGTGTATTGGGTTCTCCACTATCCAACTGCGCATATTCGTAGAAGGTTACAATTATTTCTCTAGAAGTTGATGTATTTTTAGGTGTATAAAAAATAACTTGAATCAAATGACACGGTCCGTCCTCCCCCCAAACATTAAGAGTGAAGTATAGAGTGTTGAAGATAGGCAAATGTATTTGGTCGGGGTGCCATGTAGTCACATTGCCAGAACTATAAGCTGATTGAATAAGTGCTCGTGTTGTGTACATTTGAAAGAGTACATGGGTTACCATAAACCATGTAATAGAGTTCAGGTCCATGCCTCTCCCTAGTAGAGCGTTATGCTCCAATTTAGTCACCTTGGTGTGACTAGTAATGTTAATTTGGAACCCCATAGCCCTTTCTCTTTCTTTTGGGCTTGGTTCATCCCAAGTGGCTGATGCATGACAATACACTAGGCTTGGTCCATCTCTCTGAAATGCATGTGCTCCTGAAAAGGAAACAAAGGTGGGCCAAACACCTCTTGGTTTTCCTATTACATTTGTAAAAAACCAAGGAGGTTTCTCTTGCCTTATAATTGGTTGGCATGAATTCTCTTCATCTAATATGTGAGAATCTTGCAGGTTGGGGTTTCTGATGGTGTATTTTAAAGCCAACTATAGAATTGAGAGTGGTGCAAGGTTAGTCCACTAGTTGCACAGCCAGTGCGCATAGGAACCGCATTGTGTTGCATCGAGTAGGAGCGGCTCTCTAAGGTAATGTTTGACCAGTTTACTCTTAGACTTTCTCCCTCTGGTCAAGCTAAGAAAGGGGTGTTCTCAATTACATAACCAAGCATAGGAGAAATGGATTGAGCCCAGGTGATCAATTGTACCATGTCTGTGAAGAGACCGGATCTTGTGTCACTCAAGCCTTCTCTAAATCTAGTTGTTAAAAATCTTGGACATTCCCAACTTGAAATGATGAGGTCCACGGGGCCAAGTAATTTCATATGTTTCTTCTGAATTAGTTATATGTCAAAGGGCAAGAAAGTGAAACTAACCTTCCATGCAATGGTCACAAACTGTTGTGGAAATTTGGCTGTGAGCTCCATCATTTCGATGCCGCCACTTGGCTTGCAATAGGATCAATGTCTACGTAGAAATACCTCTGAACCACCATCCTTGACTGTAATAGGGTTTCGAGACTTGTACCAATACCACCAAAGAGCTCTAGTAATGTAATCCCTTCTTTAGGCGGTGTCCAAGTGATTAGTTGACGAAGTACTGGCTTAATCGGTTCAACATGGCTCTCCATGTTTTCAAAACTAGATAGAGCTTTGACCAAGGGCTCGTGGGCTGCTTTGAACCTCTGTAAAACTTATAGTCCGTGTTGAATGTCAATAGGAACCACCTTCAAGCTTTCAGTAGCTTGGGCGTAAATTGTCTCTTCTTCATCTCCCTCTATCCACTTGTGGTTAGCTTGTTGGATGTAGGAAATAGTGTGCTTCCTTAAGCATACAATGGTGAGCCATAGGACTATGGTTCCCATGTAAATCAAGGGGTATGTATCCTAGGTGGTGGCCATTAGTCTCCCAATCCACTCGGTAATATGCATGTTCGAACAAGTTGTCAATTGTGAAACTTGGTGGAAACAAGGCCTTTTACCCAATGAACACATTATAATTGGTGGCATTAGTTATTAAACATTTGATTTGTAGGCAAAGTTCCTAATCTATGCTTTTATTGAAATTAAGTGCAATCAAATCCGAACTCTCCCCAAGTACCTCCTCTACGCTCCCTGACGCACCCCCAAGCTCCTTGATGGATTCAAATGTGAGTCCAAACGGAAACCAATGGAAGAGCAAGGAGTCAAGGCACGCTCCCTGGCTCGTAGCACTTTGAGGGGGTGGAGGGGCGTGCTGGAGCTCCGGGATGGGACTAGGAAGAGTGACAAGCATCAACTACTCACACAGACCTCTACAAAACCAACACAAGGTGGTTAGTGCATAGTTGGAGCACTTTTGGTGTTAGGACGAACCACAGGCAACTCGGACTCACAAGACTCACCACGACCCAAACTTGGCAAAAGCCACCACCTTCCCCTTTATAGTATAATTTGTGCCTCTCCACGAGGCCCACATCCAAATGGCTTTTTGTCCTGGGATTCATAAGTGAGAATCCCAAAATTGCCAAAGTCGGGACTCCCATGATTTTGGAACCCCATAACTTTGTGTGCAGACCTCCGATCGAGATGAGGTCTAAAGTAAAGTTGTAGCCCTCGTCAAGAGATTTTCAATGATATGTTGCACGCCACCTGCACATAAGGAAATTGGGTCAGTTCCCGACTTTTAATGGTCACGAGTCAAATTGCCAATTTGACTTTCGACCTTTCTTTTGACCATAACTTGTGTTCTAGATGTCCAAATGGGTGATGCGAGCTCATTTTAAACATTTACATTTCAATAGCTTTCCAATGATATAAATAATTCTTCAAGCGATTAGGTTTTGACCCTTGCAATCGCTCTTTGAACATTTGGGAGTCCATCGAGACTCCGACTCCCAACATGGGAATTCACTTGGGAGTGTGAGGGCTCATTCTCTCACACTCTTTTGCATTCCCAGGGCATGAGAATGCGACTCCCGGACTTAGTCTTGGCCCGCACCCTTGCAAGCCTTTTGCCTTAGTTGCGAGCTCAAGGTTAGGGTCACGACACTCCCACTAGCGGTGCGAGTTTTTGCCACATAGATTTTCCTAGTTTGGAATCGAACATGCCCATCTTTTTAGTGAATTGAATTCCAAGAATCATTGGTTGGGCACCTATATCAAAAAGTACCACTTTGGGTGTATGTCTTCCCACTTGGATTGCTAATTTGGTATTGTTAACAATGGCAACTCTGGTGGCGATGGAAGTTCTTTCACTGGGCACCACTTTTGAAAATGAGTGAGAGATTTTGTGGAGAGAATGACTATCCACAACACTTTTGCTGAATAACATATCCATAAATGAGATGTTCTTAACTCCCTTTTGATATGTGAATGTAGAATCAGAGGTAGGAGAACCCATTAGTTTAGCCATGTTAAAACTAGTGACCAGATTACGAACGCCATCCGTAACACATGAACTAATCAAGTGTCTTTCCAAGGTGTTGGATGGGAGCCATGTAGCATGTGGATCAAGGATTGGTAGAAGACATGATGTAATGTTCAGGGTATCCTTTAATACTGCAATTATGTCTTTGGTGTTTAGCTTCAAATCTTGAAAACTAAACAATGGTGTACTCACAAGCTTTTGTGCCATTTCACGCATTTGAAGTTGGCACTCCATAAGTTGATTAGTGGAAAATTGTGTGTTTTCCTGATGTACATGTACTCTTGGGACACGAAAATTTGATGCCTTAGCTATCGCAACCCTAACCTTGAGCTCGTGACCAAGGCAAAGGCTTGTAAAAGTGCGAGATAAGAGGGAGGCCCAGGAGGCACATCTTCCCAGGAGTGCAGGAGAATGTGAGAGAATGAGCCTTCACACTCCCAAGTGAGCTGCCCTTGGGGAGTTAGAGTCTTGATGGACTCCCAAATCTTCAAGGAGAGATTGCAAGGGTCAAAACCCATTGGATTGAAGAATTATTTATATCATTTGAAAGCTATTAAAACATGTCTAAAATGGGCTCACATCACCCATTTGGACATTTGAAACACAAGTTATGGCCAAAAGAAAGGCCAGAAGTCAAATTAGCAATTTGATTCCCGACC
>Ga0116227_10010355_pt1 | contig 16343 bp, 8 predicted proteins | sample S1TSphgellanicum_FD_89693 | JGI IMG/M metagenome (GOLD analysis project Ga0116227, IMG submission 89693) | Host-associated microbial communities from peat moss isolated from Minnesota, USA - S1T2_Fb - Sphagnum magellanicum MG | ecosystem: Host-associated > Plants > Peat moss > Unclassified...
AAAAATTGTAAAAAATTTGGTGGGAAAAAAAAAAAAATTGGGTTTAAAAAGCCCCCCCCCCCCCCCAGCAGGAGGAGGTCGATTATCAATACTGAAGTCTGTCATAGTGGATGAATAATGTCCAAACATAATGAATGTTGCAAAACAGTTTCTCATCTGCAAATGGGTAGATAGGTAGGTAGTAATAAGTAGAAACTGTCATTTTGGATGAATACTGTTGAAGATGATGGATGTTTTTTCAAAAGATATCTCTCATCCATGAACACGTGCGTGAGTAGGTAGGCGAGTAGGTAGGTAGGTACCTGGGAACCGGATGAAATAGGTTCTGGTTTCTGGCTTATTATTTACTTCAAGAAAAGAAAAGATAAGAAAAGAAAATCCCTGAAAAGATAAGTGAAAGATCTGATGGAAGAGAAAGCTGCACGTGGAAAGAAATTCTGTTTTCCCTTTTTAAAGATAAAGCCGAGAAGAGTGAGGATCAGGGAAAGAAAATCGCAGCTTCAGTGAATTCCGCAGAAGTAAACGGGAAAGATGTCTTTTCGGGAAAAGACGGACGGGGGGTCTCCTTCGTCCTCGCGGTTCTCGGGGGGGGGGGCAGAAGAAGAAGAAGAAGAAGAAACCTCCGCCGCCCCCCACATCGGCCTTCTCGGCCATCGCCATCGCTGTCTCCTGCTCAGAGATGGCAAGCAAGTGACCGTCGTTCTGCAAGGAACTCCTGGCTGAATTACTTCAATTTTTTTAATAAAAAAAATTGGATTTGTTTTTTGAAAATTTTTGGGGATTTTTTTCTTGGCAAGTTTTGAAGGTCTGGTGTGAAGAAGTTTAGAAGAGAAACATGGTGGGGGCACATGGAGTAGAGATGGTGGTGGCGGTCGGGGAGATGGCGGAGGCCGCGGTGGGAGCGTTAGAGTGGAATCATCAGCGTAAGGTGGCCAAATCCGTGGCCAAGGAGTGGGAGTGGGCGGAGGTTGAAGGGGAACTGGACTTGGAGAAGAAGGAGAACGCGCGGCTGCGTGCCACCATCGCCATGTATGAACAGGCCTTCTGTCAGCTTCATCAGCAGAAATTGGAGGATGGAAACTTGTCTGTGGAACGCTCTATGGAAGTAAGTCAGTCTTTTGGTTATGTGCATCTGGTGTGTCTCCTAGGGTTTCGTGTTTTGTTATGCGCATCTGTTTGTTTCCTAGGGTTTTATTGTGTTTTGCTTTACGCATCTGTTTGTTCCTAGGGTTTTGTTGTGTTTTGTTATTCACATCTGTTTGTTTCCTAGGGTTTTGTGTTTTGTTATGCGCTTCTGTTTTGCTTCCCAGGGTTTTTTGTTCTGTTATGCACATCTGTTTTGTTTGCTAGGGTTTTTTGTTTTGTTATGTGCATCTGTTTGTTACACAGGGTTTCATCTTTGTTGCAATTCTGTTGGAAAGTTCTTAGCTTCCACATTAGCTCAGGATTCAGTGATAATGATCTTGCAGCTGAATTCTATATCCTGGTAATCCGGAACTGTCAGATTAGTTGCTCTAATCTGAAAACTTGTAGGATATTTTCTCAAGTTTTGCCCTGGAGCCTTCCTGTGTATGCTGGAATAATTACATTTTTCAAGGGGAATGCGTGGTATTGTTTCTGGTACAAACAAATGTTGAAGAGAGTTTCAACTGGGAATGATCATCATATTGTCAAATTTCTGAAGTTTGCACATACTTGCACATAATCTTGTACTTCGTGCTTCCTGAACTTCGACCATCTGTGAAATTTCTCAATGATAATTCAGTGTCTCACCTATGCTAATGCAACCTTTAGCTCTGGCATGTTTTTCTTTCTATTCAACCTGCTTCTTCTTCTGGGATGTGACAGGTGTATGAGAAATTGAAGATGAATGTGTCATCTGCTACATTTCTGCAGAAGCTGAACTCATTATCACTGAATCCTTGTGGGACATCTTCAGCTTCCACATTAGTGGAAACAGAGGGTGAGAAATCCTGACCTCTTTTTCCCATATGATTGCAGTACCATCTTAGAAGACCACACCTTTCTTGTTCCTTGCTTAATGACCCTCCCAGAAGATCCTTCCCTACATCTTGGTTATGCTGTTGGTTTTGGCTGCATGTCATTCACAGATCTGAACCAATAGGAGACCTAATTAAGGTATGCTGTTTTCAAGAGAAGTAAACTTTGAGATTGGAGCACTGCAAAATAGACCTGAAGTTAGGGTTCCATGCTTTTTGATAAATTTCGGTTTTGGGTGTGGGTTTTTGGTGCCTTGACTTTTGTAGGAAGAGTGATTGTCTTCCCCTGTTCCTGCTTGTAGACTGATTGATGCATGTTGGATGCAGATGGCATGTTTTTGAGGGCTTCTGTGGATGACCCAAATAGTTGGCTGTGGCTCTCTGAAACTGATGTTGTCCGTGGGGACCCCAGGGAGGTGAAAGATTGTTTGGGAGGTGATGGCTATGTTTTGATCAACCAGGATGACATTGTTGATAGCATTGCAAGTTTCATGGCCCGCTATATCTCCTCCATCCCTCAAGCAAAGGTATCTTTACTGTCATAGTAGCAACTAACTGGCCAGCCCCTACCAGTATGGAATTCCCTAGAATGCCCTTTAGCCTGAGAGGAGGATTGATTCATGAACTTGTTCCAATCAAGGTGAAGTCTTGGCAGAATTGTGGTCAATTAGAACCCATTTCATACTGAGGAAAACTGAGGGAATACCACAGGCACTGACCTCACTGACCATCCAAGCCCCTGCAATATGCTCTAGACATTGATGTGGTTTGCTTTGGTGTATACATGTTGTGTGAAATATCGGTTCTGACAAACATGTTGTTTTTTGGTGTTGGACTGCAGAACCTGTCTGCAAAGGAACTGCAGGATGGTAATGTTTGACTACCCTTGTCTAGGTTGTGTAAGCAGCTCTTTTTAGTGTCAACAGTACTTGATTGGGTTTCTCCCCTTATTGTGCATGGTTATATGCTCTTTTGCTAGGATGTGCCTAAAGCGAGGCCTTTTGAATGTGGTTCAGTTTTATTACAGCAGCATCTAGAGGAGTTCTTGGTTTGAAACTGAAGGAACTTACACTGCTGTTTCTATGAGAACAGCAATAACCCAAGCATTCAAGAAGGTGGAGAAGAAGGGAACAATTCGCCAACTCTGGCAAACTGGCAAATTCCTTTACACTGCAGGTTCTTGGGGTGCTACAGCCCTTTCGTAAGTTCCAAAACATGTAAAAGTGTTCCACTTTGAAAGTTTGTGTACTTTATTGTTGTGTTCTGCATTTGATGGGCATGGTACTAGGAGGGTATGAATTGCTTTCAATGTATTTTTTTGTGTGAGCTTTCACTGAGGGTTCTGAAGCTTAGAAGTACTGATGTGGGGGATCTCTGGGATTTGGAACAGGATTTATAGGCACCCTGTTGTGCTGCGGGCTGCATCAATGGCTGTGTGGACATCATGCTGCCTTATCCTCAAAGTTTTGAGATGAGACACATTCAAAACTTGGACAGTTCTCACCAACTTGCACTGAGATCATTGCCATCCATTGTATATACCCATAGGTGACCTATTGCCCATGCTTATCTTTTCCTCTCAAGCTTTTATTCTTTGATAACAGTAGTTGTGGTAGTTCTCAGTGTCCAATTACTGTTTCTTACTTTGTATCTGTGGATTGTCAGAGAGCTTCACAAAAGTGTTGGTTTGGATACCCTATATATCTTCCTCTCATTACTTTATGGTGCAGAATGCATCATACCTTTCATGAAGCCAAATAAATTGTTTGGTCTAACTTGGGTTATTATGGGGTGTGACCTCCTGTTTTATTTGATTTGGGCTGTGGCAGTGAACATGTTCATTGAACTGCCCATTTCTTTGTAACATATACATCTGTTCATTTTATTTGTAGGCTCATCATTTGTGAGCAATTTGTATGGTACAGCATTTTGAGATTCTCTTCCCTGTTGTACATATTGATGTTTTTTGTGTACTTATTTGAATGTCATCTTCTTTCTTCCTGTCTGTTGTGTATCTTCTCCTTGTCAATCTCCGCGTACTAATCATATGTTAGGTTTCTTTTTGAAGTGAGGAGCCAAAGCTTAGCAGAAGCTTATGTGATATCTTTGAAGTAGCACATGCTTGGCAGAAGGACTTGAGAGTGCTCCAGTTGGTTTGTTTGTTCTGTATTTCTTCAATGTTAGCAAGTTGCAGTTGGCAATGCAGTGAACCAGCTATGGCCTGGATGCTCTTTATAAAGCACTTGGTGTGGAGATTTTCAAGAGAGTGAAGCGATCGAACTTTGGTGAAGCAGACTTGGGGCTTGGGACTAGGGACTATTCTTGAAGGTACTGCTCCTGCGCTGTCAGCTTGACAGTATGAGTGTTGAGTGTTTTCAGTCATCAGAATCTGGATTTTAGTAGATAAGCTTTCCCCTCCAGGGAGAGCTGGGTTGTCTCTCTATCTTGTTCAGGAGCTATAAAGCATCAAGAGAAAGCAAGTAGTAATGCATAAATTGCAGATGTGCATTTGGCTTGTGATTTTATGGATCCTTTGGTGGCTGAATCACTGAAACTGAGATGTGGAGAATGACCTCAACTGTTGGTGAATTGCATTTTAGTCAGAAGAAATTGCATACCTAGTCAGTGAACTGCCTCTCCGCTGGAAGGGTATGATGGAAGTGGAAACTTTAGACATTGGCAGGGTGATTTTTACCCAAATAAACTCCCCCATTTTTTTTCCATGTAGAAGGTGCATGGCACTTTTTTTATGTCATCACCGCACGAGAATTCACCACAAAAAGAAACACTGGTTTTAACCTGTAACCAGCAGGATTGGGTGGACCATATTATAGTGTTTAGTTATGCTGCAACTGTTCAAGATACTCTGCAATGAGGACACCATTTCAAGTGGTGATAACAAATTCACAAAACACTTGATGTCCAACAAGTCTGAAGATCGCCCTGAATTTTTCTGAGGTTCTTTCAAAAAATATGCAAAATATGAAAATCGTTTGCATTTTTTCAAAGGTTCTTTCAAAGAAACATGACCTTCACAAAACATGAATTTTTTTTTTTTTTTTTTTGGGGTTCCTGAGCTTCTTTCAAAGACACCTAATCCGGTTTGTGTTTTCGTTTGAAGTTCTTGAGCTTTAGGTTTTAGGTTTCTTATTTCTTGCGATGGAGAAAACAGGATCATTGAACATTCAACAATTTTCTCTAGCGCCTTGAATGCAACTTTGGAATGGCAAGAACTATTGCTTTTCCCGATGGATTTACTCATTCACCCCAGCTTTACTCAAGTATGGCAATGGTGGGTGCATCAAAGGCATCAAATAAAGGTGAGAAAATGAAAATTTTTCACTATGTTGTGTGTTTTTTCCTCAATTATTTCATTGTTGCTTATGTGTTTGGTGTGCATCTTTCTTCTTCTAAAGCTTTGTCAACAAGCTCAAGGTGTGTTATCTGACTATATGTGCTTTGCGCTTTGCTTTCGCTACCACCATCCACATGTACTTGTCGTTTGTTTGCCCTCTCAAATCATATTAGCCTTATCTTTGGCTCTTTTATCCTCTAGATCTTGTACTTACTAAAATTAGGTTGTTTGTGCACATGTGAATGAGACATCTTTTAGTTGTGGAAGGTTTTTAATTTTGTGGTTTGGTGATTGGCATATTAATACATCTTTTTGAATGTCTTATGTTTTCTCACATTTTATTATTCAATGGAACTTTGTAAATTTGTTGCAGATTCTTTTTATCCATGGTTGATGTCTCTTCCAATCCCAATTTTTTGCCCTTGTTGTGTTGTCCATGGTTAATGCTTCTTGATGGCTAATTTTTTTTGTAGGGTTAGTTTGTGGTTTCTTAAATCTTTATTGATGCATTGTCCATGGCTGATGTTTCTTTTGTTCTATTATTGAGAATTTTAATTCTTTTGGTTTTTCCCATGGTTAATTTCTTTGTTGCATGGTAGATTATTTTTTGAAGGGTGATTTTCAGCCATGGCTGAATTTTGATGGCCAATTTCAATTCCAAATTTGCTCTACATGTATGGTCCCTTTAAAAAAAATTAACTTGTTATTTTTTTGTTTTGCTATTGATTGTAGGTTTACAAGTCATGTTTTATTGTTCCAAGATGCATCAATTACCAAATTACCATTGTTATGTACCCTAGATGCACAATCGAATGTTTCACTATTGTGACAAAACAATGTTTTTTTCTTGGGTATTTTTTTATTCAAATGCATATGATGATTAATATATTCTAACATCTATTAATTGGGACTTGGATCTAAACTAACAACTTCATTATGATGAGAATTGTGTGATTATTTATTGATAAAAATTTCATTTGTTAGTAGTAATGAATTTTTGAAATCGAAAAATATGGACTGGTTATGTGATTGAACCATCACAAAAAGAAAAAAATTATATTGATTCACATTTCAAAATTGTTATTGGGACTCAATATATGATGTAATATAAGATGATAAATTCATTCAAAGAATCGTTTTTTTGAAAACTTTAATCGTTTAATAGTTAGGGACTTTTGAATGGTTAAAATTTGACGATATTTTCATAAGTCCATATGAGTTACAATGTTATTTTATTTTTCAATTTCTTTGTCCCAAAATCATATTTTTTGAAAGCTTTACATCGGTCATTATTCATCTTGATTTTGTGGGTTTTCCTTTTAGGACTTCCAAATTAAAAATGACATCAACTACATTAAATACAAGTTTCACATAGATTTGGGAAGGTTTGTAGGTGATTGAACATGTATTATTCAAATATTAGAATGATAATTAAAAAATAAAATAACAACTATGTCCATTTGAATCATATTAAAGAATCTTGTATTGACTTATAGGGAGTGTAATTTTTGCCAATATTGAGACATTCAATTGTGTATTCACCCATGTTTTCTAGTTAAAATTAATGGTGTTATAAAATTGTGTTTCATTTACAAGAACCTAGGCTATTTGTTCCACAAGTGTCAATTACAAATTGACCACTTTGACTAGATGACTTTTGTTAACAAAAATTGGCCCTATGATCCAAGGGTTGGGTGTTTTAAGCCTTTTGACCTTGCACGTGCATGTGAGGTATAATCAATATTGATGGAAAAACTTGATGTAGAATTTGAAGATGAGGTTGAATGGGAAGAATTTTGAATTTTTTGTGATTTTTTATTTCTTTTGATGGTCCTTTGGTTGCATTTTGATGTTCCTTGCAATATTAGCATAAATTTAATGTTTTTTTAAAAAAATCATATTTTAATTTTGATGTGGATTATTGAGGATTTTCTTCATGGATGTTTTGTATTTTGGATTCTTAGTGTACATGCACTTGAACTATTCTTGTTAGTTGTTGTCCATGGTTGATTTTAAAAAAATATGTAATTTTAGTACCTTGTTGAAAATGAGAATTGGAAACATTGTTTTATTCTTTTTTACCTTCAAAAAAACTAGAAACCTAATTGATTTTAAATGCTTTTAAATGCTTTAGTTGAATGAAAATGCATTTGAGTTATTCTTGTTATTTGTTGTCCATGGTTGATTTCAAAGGAATTTGTAGTTTTAGTGCCTTGTTGAAAGTGAGAATTGAGAACATTGTATTGTTCCTTTTACATTAAATTTTTTTAGAAACCTAGTTGATTTTAAAGGCCTTTATAATGACTTGGTTGAATGAAAATGCATTTGGGCTATTTTCATTACTTGTTGTCCATGGTTGATTTCAAAGGAATGTGTAGTTTCAATGCCTTATTAAAAATGAAAATTGAGAACATTGTGTTGTTCTTTTTATTTTCAAAAAAATTAAAAACCTAGCTAATTTTAGATGTTTATGTTGTCAAGGACACGAAGATCCACAAGAACAAAGGTTAAAAGAAAGGTTTAAGTCTAATTTTCAAACAAGGAACAAAACAAAATTATGCGATTTAAAAATAATAACACAAAAATTAAAAATTAAAACATAAGATATGCAAAACAAATGTGAAAACATATTTTTATTATGCTAACATATGTGAACATGAACATGAAAAGAATATGACAAGGTTATGGTGTAAGATGGTGCTTAAAATTGGTGTTGAACAAACTAAAGGAAATGAAAGGTCTTACTTTTATTTATACCCTTTTGGGTACCTAACTCAAGGAAGCTTCCAAGAAGGTTATGTGTGCATTGAGTAAAGAAGCTTTTTAAGAACCTTCCTAATTGAGAGTCAATTACGAGTTAATTAAAACTTAATTGAAAGTTAACTAGGACTTAATTAAGAGTCAATTGGGAATTAATTAAAGTTAATTGGGATTTAACTAAAAGTTAATTAAGATTTAGCTAAGAGTTAACTAGGACTTAATTAAGGATTTAACTTGAAATTGACATTAATTGGGAATTAACTCAAACTTAATTAGAATTTAACAAATACTTAATTAGAATCAACTAAAAATCAACTAGAAGTGAACTATGAATCAAATGGAAGTGAATTAAAATTTAATTAGAAGTTAATTGAAAATGAATTGAAATTAAACTAAAAGTTAAGTACATGGATGAACATTCAAATGTGTGAACTCCATGGCATTGGCATCCATGACATATGTAGTGTAAGTACATTTAAAAAAAAAATCATATTAAAGGTATAAATTCACAATTGAAATAATTGGATTTGAATTTTATTATAATCGAAATAATGTAATCAATTAAGTTTTTTTTTAAAGAATTGTGATTGTAATTGACTATTTTTTTTCAAAAACCTAAATTAAAAAAATTACCCCATGAATTTAAAAATAAAATAGATGTGGCATAATTAAGGGTTTTGCTTAAAAACTTTTTTGTTTAACATGTAAGTTTATTTTCAAAAAATCAGTTAAAAAGGTTACCTTTTTAATCTTCTAAACCCTTGAAACCAACCAGTTCTTACAAATATTTAATTTTTAAGGAATTGGAAATGATTAATTATTTGAATTTTTTTTGGATAATAACTAAAACTAGCCATTATGTAAATTCTAAAAAGTCAACAACCTTGAATTGGCAATTTTGAAAAACAAAAAACAAAAAACCATCCAAGACTAGAAAATTTAATTGAACAAAAAAAATATTTGGATTTAGAACATAAGTTTTTGGGTCCATGTGCATATTGTTGATATAATTAAATATGATATACAAATTTAACATCATGAAATTCAAAATTTTAAATTTCCAAAAAAAAAGGGGGTTTATTGTATTTATCAACATGAAATATAAGATCTATCATTTAACATATCTAGATTTTTTTTTGTATGATTGTTAGTTTGGCCATAAAATTTTGAAAAAATCATAAATTATAAACATATGGCCCTAAGAAACTATAAAGGAAGGTGTTTGTATTCCTTTTTCCAAGAATGCCAAAATAGAATGATAATTCTAAATTCAAATCTATAACCAAGCACAAGCCTAGTTAGTGGGGCACACCTTAGCATGTTGGTTGGTTTTTTAAAAAAAAAATAATCATAGGGTAAGTTATTTTTCGAAATTCTTTTTAAGATCACATAAGTTATCAATATCAATATCAATTTTTGGGTTGTTGGGGGTAGGTTCTCAAAAAATGGGGTAATAACCATAGGATGTGCATAAAGGTAGATTATCAAATGACCAAATGATAATAGCTTGTTATCTTGATGGTTATTATTTGGTTATAAGATTTCTTAAAAAATAAAATTAATCTTATTTTAAAATTTATTTGTATTAGTGTTTTATGATTGATAACCTACTTGGATGAGAATTGGGTCATCTAGGTAGGTTATTAAAATTTTAAATACTAGGCAATATTTATCAATTTAACTAGTTATAAAAAAATCAATAACCAACTTGATAATTGGGTCAAAATTCAATAATTCGTCAACATTACAACAAAATGTGTCCTTGTATGTCAAGTGTTTTCATTAGATTTTGAGTGAATTCACTGGTCCATTAAACATGGATTCGTGAACTACACCCTCATTTTGTAGTAATGTAACATTGGTACACCCACCTTTCTTTAAAGTTTTTAGGGTTAGATCAAGAAATGAACCTTTAACATTAAAATTCTAACTCTTTCAATACCCATGTTCTTGGAATGAATATTAGGTATGGAGTAAGAGACCTTAAAGAATGTAGGGTGTACACCAATATTGGGCGGGTATGTATTTTCAAAAATACCTTCCGAACATGGCTTAAAAGAAAATTGTAATATGTGAAGCTTGGGCTAATTAATGTTTTTAATAAAGTTAAAGGCCCAATGAGCATAGATTTAAATTGGTTCATTTTTTTCATCCATGCATGCATAACATTCTCATGGATGTAAGATGCCTTGTGACAAATACCTAGGCATGTACATGGAAGGCATAATCAAAATTATATCACCAATCCATATAAAGACATTCAAAAACAATGTGTGCATTGAATTGGGCGTAAGCAAGATAAAGTGAACATTTTGATCACCTTCTCAAAACTAGAACAAATAGATTTAAAATAACAAAAAAACCCATTATAGAGTTGTGGAACATTGAATGTTTTCATTTCAATGACTAAATATGATATATGTTTACACTAATGTTTATTGATTTTCATATTTCAAACTATAAAAGTAGGTTTTAAGTAGGTTTTTCAAAATACAAGTAGCTTTTGATATCTACATTTCACTGTGGGCTTTTGGTTTCAAGTAGGTGTCAAGTAGGTTCTTACAATAAGGAAATAGATTTCTTTTTTGATGACTTGTTAAAACATATGTTGATTTTCATTTCCTAATTATTACATATCAATTTCATTAATTTTTCTAACCAAAAAGTAGGTTTGAACACATATTTTTCAATCAATTTCAAATGTACTTTGTATCTACTTTTTGAAATTCATTTATGTTTAATTTTTAAAAAATTAGGTACTCAATATAGCCAACTAATCTACTTGACACATACTTTCACCTAATTTGATGCTACTTTATGGTAGTTATATGAGAGGCATAGGGTTAAAGTGGAGATGTCTACTTTTTTGGTATATTTTATCTTGCTTTGACCCAATTGCCATTATAAACATTGTGCCAAAGTTTAAAGGTGTAAACCTTAAACCCAACATAGAAAAATGTTCTAAAAGATCTATTCAAATGAGTGATTACAAACTTAAGGATTAAATAATCATTAATGACAATGACAATGGCTACAACTCAGCTTGGATGATGAAAAGGCATTTAAGACCAAAACAATGATAATTAATGCAACTTGCTCTTGGATAATGAAGACACATCAAATATTAAAACAATGATAATCATTGTAGCTTGCTTTTGGATGATGAAGAAGCATCAAAGATAAAAAGTTGGAACTATTTGTGTGTTGCATGAATACACTATCACCTTAAGGTAAAAGGTTGGGCAAAGTGCACTCTTAGATTGGAGCTTATTCTACCTTTTTGTCATCTCCCAAGCATAACAACATAACCCAAACATAAAAAAAACACTTAGAAACCTTAGTCCCAAACCTAGATTCTACATTTTTTTCAACTTCAACCTTCCTACTTTATATTTTTAAAAACCTTAAGTTTAAACAACATTAATCAAACCCACCAATCAATTCACACAACATTCACCCACTTGTAGGCTACATTTGTTGTTCTTTAAACATTCATTGAACTTTTAAATCCCAAAAAATGACATAAGACACACCAATCAAATTAAGACACTAAAATTAGCATTCATAGCCCTAGTCCCAAACCTTAACTTTAGACTTCAACTTCATACTATGTACATTATATCAAAACATGGCAAATATGACTCCACCCATGACTAGGTTTGTAGTCGTAGATACCATTAGTGACTACATGATTATGTAATGAATATGGACATGTAGTATATCCATTAGTCATATTTTTGTTCTAGTTGTAAATCCCATAGAATATAATATATCTTTATAAATTGAAATATATTTATAAATGGCCATTTGATAGGTAGGTAGGTAAGAATGGGTAAATAGGTAGGTAAGTAGGATTTGATTTTTTTTTGGTGACATGCCTTTTTTATTGGCTCATCACAAATAATATTTGCACTTTGAGTGTATGGAATGCATGTATTGTATGTGGACTAATACTTTTTCACCTAGTTATATAGTTTACAAAGTTGAAGTTGAACTTGTTTACAAAAGATATGGGATAAATTTAGAACATTATCCCACATCATCTTTTGTCCCATACAAAATACCCAATTTTGACATTTATTATCTTTTTCATACTTTGTCCAAATGAAAATAAATAAATTTCATTTTAAAATTTTTTTCCAAGATCTACACATCTTTTTTAAAAAACCCGAAAATATCAAGTAATTTGACTGAAAATGCATTTGAATCTTCATTATTTCATACATTTGAACAACAATGATATGTTGAAGATTTTCTTTTTCTTTTTTTCATAAAATGATTTGAAAATAATTAAATATGTTTATAAACATGTTTTAAATCAACATGGTTTTTTTGGTATATATATCTTTGTGTGTGTGCGCGCGTGTAATATTTCCTTGCTTTTTAAAAGTATAACCAATCAATAAAAATGGTATAAATATTGTGTTATATTTATTTGTAATTATAAAAAATATTTCAAAATAAACTATGTTATCTATGAAATATATAATATTATTTTCAACATTTAAATTTTTTGTACAAAGTATTAAAATTATTTAAATTTCATAATTACTAATTTATACACATATACATTTAATTTCATAATTTTTATCAATTTTATTGTGAGTATTAAATTTTAATCTTATTTTAATTTCCTTTTCAATTCATTAAATGTGATTTAATATAAAATATTAAAAAATTTCAAGTTGTATGACCAAATACTTTGATAAATTATTAAAATCCAAATTTGATATTTTTTGCTACCCATCACATGGAAACATGAAAAACAATGCCATTTTGGGGCATGTGGATTTCTTTTGAAATTCATTGCATATCATTAATAAGAATATATTTCATTATTTAATGTCAAAAAAATCAAAGAAGATATTCATTTAAATAAAACTTTAAGCAAGAGTTTCAACTTAAATGTTTTCATTATATTCTAGGCATCAATTTTTTTATTTAATTTCATGCTTTCAAGAACTTTAACAATTTTGTTTTCCATTTTTGGAAATTTTTAAAAATGAAAAATGATTTCCCCCAAATTGATTTTTAGCTATTATTTAGAAATTTGCATTAAATAATTAGTGACTCTAAAGAAAAATATTTAGAAATTATAAAATATTAATTATTTATTTGTGCACTAATAATGTGTTTAATCATTTAGAAGTTTATAATATACTTACTAGGTACAAATGTTTACCTTCTAATTCTTTTCCCTTTTAATTCATATTTTTTAATGTTTCAAATTGTATATTATTATATAATTATATGGTGTTCATGAAGAAGATTTTTAATCACATAATCCTATCCATGAAAACTTTTAATCATGTAGTCATATCCATGGTTACGAGAATATGACTAGGCACAAAAACATGGCATATATGATTGTATGACTAAAAAATGGTCAATAGTCATATTTGTTGTAGTCATAAATATCAAGTTTTGGCATAATGATAGTTTTTAAAGCTTAAACTTTGATGGTGCCAAAACAAATGTTTGATTTTGTTATTCTTTAATCATTCATTGAACAAAAACATTGACCTTGGAATTATTTCAACTTAACCCCCTAATCTATAATTTTTTACATACCCGAGTTTAACCACCAAAAATATAAATAGTAATTCACACAATTTTCAACCTTGATTTTGCTATATTATTTAAACACCCAAAGTGCACTTGACTAAAAAAAACAAAAGAAAAATTGAAAATCAAGACACCTTGACGCTTTAAACTATGCAATTTTTTCAACTTTCATAATCCCTTGATTTTTAAAATTTTTAAACACCAAAAAAATTGGTTTTTAAATTATACAAATTCAAACTTCAAGGCCAAAAAGGAAAAAAGGCACTTTATTAAAATTAAAATACATAATGTAAAAATCAAGATACCAACACAATCATCCATAATGTACAATATAATTGGTCTGATATTAAAAGTAGAATCACACTTCAATAGTGAAAATGCATCACATGATCATAACAAAAATAGGACTTTAAAATCATGCTTGTGAAAATTTGAAAAATTTGGAATTGTTTCATTTTTTGCTTTATCCCATTTCATCACAAAGGAATTTTGCCCTTATGCATTTCCTAAGAGACCCAAACACACTAAACATATTAAATCAACATCACACATGGTTATAAGTCCAATTTTAAAAAGTAAAGCAAGGTACATGCATGAAGGACAACAAACAACCGGTTTTCAAATAACAAATCACTAACTATTGCAAGTTTGGAAATGTAACCCTCCCACATTGTCAAAGGCCAAGCCTCTTAAGCTAAATGTTTTTGGTGACATTCAATAGGTGGTACCCTTTGGTGACATACAAATAAAAATCCTCCAAGAATTGTTCTTGAGTAGCATTAGATTCTTGTAAGGGATTGCAAATTTAAAAAAATTAACAATGGAATGTGTTGTGTTTTTCTGCTTCTTGGAAGATTGTTGGGCATCAAGTGATACAATGGTAGTAGCAAGTTTTTGGGCCTTATACAAGTCCAACATAGTATGATGTTCTAAAGAAACATGCATGCTCATGGCAGTTGTTCCATGATGTTTGTTTATACTTGACAAGGCCTTCACAATGGTGTGTGTTATTTTATCCAATAACTTTTTGCTAGACACCATGATAGACAACACACCTCATGCATTGAAAATTTGAAACATCAACAAAGGTAAAATAGTTATTAAGTTTAAAAAAACCTCACATATCTGTTATTCTGCCCCAAGGATGCAATTTGTTTTTATTGGCTTGTAGCTAAAGGAGGAGTTGTTGTTGGCACATTTCTATTTCGACTTGCAAAACCTCATCCTCATTGAACTCTCTTTTGGTATTTAAATCATTGAAGGATTTGGATCGAAATGTAATGCCACCACCAATCCTTAATCCAACTTTGTTGATATGAACATCAATTGACAAAGATGAACATTTAGTGATTAATGTAGGTGAATATTACAAACATGTTCCCTTCAAACGACCATCACCCACCATCACAACAAGACCACCAAGTCTTGGCATTTGACATTAACATTAAACACCTAAATTGATAGAGTATGAGTGTAATTATTTGTAACAAAGACCTAAACAACCCTAACAACATCAACAATTTGCAAAGAGTCACTTGACATATCAAAGCTTGGAATCAACAAAATACAAAACGCAAAGCAAACATTTGAACATTGACTCATAAAGGTGTGCATTTAGTGATTAATGTAGGTGAAACAAAATGCAAAGCACAAACCAAAGAGAAAATCGAGAAAGCAAATGAAGACAAGAAGAATACTTACTTGAAGTTGTAAAGTTCATCTCCATTTTGCGCATCACCTAGACACATCAATGCAAAGCAAGGAAAGATGATTATTGGTTATATTCAACCAGCAAATTGACAATACTAAAGCTTCAAGCTTTTCCCGTTTTGTTGTTAGCTCTTTACACTTTTCATGATTCCTCCAAATTCTCATGAGTCTTCCATCCTTTAAAACCTAAAACCCTAAATATTTCATGCAAACCTAAAACCCTAACCATGCCTCAACAGTACAAAAAAGCACAAATGTCCCTGGGGCACATTGATTTGCCGAGCTTCATAGACCAAATGCCCATAATGTGCAAGGGACTTGTCTGCGTATGAATGAGGTGATACTCACCTATGCAGGTGAATTCAAATATTCTGCACTACGACTACCCGCCGGTCAGGGGTTCACATACCTTGGAACATGCCCTGGTACATACCCGACGAGGGCCAACATACCTGCCCAACACTGGTGCACACCTCTAATAACTGGCACCATGGAGGGTACTGGAAGGTTCACTGGTACTGGTCCTGGAATGAAAGGACCAACCAGGCCAGCATGACCTTAGGCAATACCAACCCCCTACTCCTGGTACTACTGGTGCTAACTAGGTAGGGACATGAGATAATACCAGCTCCAAATCAGTACGTGCCTGGTAATCTGGACAAGTCCAGTGTTTTTTATCTCTCAAATTTGTGATGTCACTCAAGTGGCGATCACCCATAAGAGCATAAGAGCATTTAGCTAAATTTGGTGAAAGTAGAATAATCTTGAGCACCCTTTTCATGTAGAGTAGGTGGTTGTGGTGATTCAATCTTTTGAATCCCTTTTTTTTTTTTTTTTTTTTTTATTATTTTTTTTATAAAATTTTTTATTAAAATTTATTTTTTTAAATAATATTTTTTTAAAAAAATATATTTAAAAAAAAAAGAATTTTTTTTAAAAAATAAATATAAAAA
>Ga0116227_10010356_pt1 | contig 16341 bp, 12 predicted proteins | sample S1TSphgellanicum_FD_89693 | JGI IMG/M metagenome (GOLD analysis project Ga0116227, IMG submission 89693) | Host-associated microbial communities from peat moss isolated from Minnesota, USA - S1T2_Fb - Sphagnum magellanicum MG | ecosystem: Host-associated > Plants > Peat moss > Unclassified...
ATTCGCGCAGCCAGCTCCGCGAATTGATGCGCGAATGCTTGTTCTCGCCGACGCATTGGGCAGAAGCGCTTTACGTGCCGCCTTTCGAGCGCAGGCTTTTGCTGCGCTCGGCGCCGGCATTCGAAAGCATCGGCGTTCGGCTCGCTTTGCCAGGGGCCGGTGTCCTCGTCATCGAGGCGACGAAGCAGCTCTACCGACCGGTCGGTGTGCGGCGCCAGGCGCGCCAGGCGCTGCCGCCTTTACAGCCGGTGCTCGTGCCCCCGGCGGGTGCTACAGCCGGGTTGCAGCGCCGCTCAATCAGACGGGCGACCGGACGCGGATAAACGGATGGAAGCCGGGCGTTTCGTTCCGAAGCGCCAGCGACGTCCGGCAAGAACCTCTATGTCGGGTCGCGGCCGAAAGCTTTGCGGAGCTCGTTCTTGGCCTTTTCGAGCTCGGTGCGGCGCCCGCGCGACAGGTTCGATCCCGCGCGGTTGATATAGAATGTCAGCATCGAGAGCGCGGAGCGAAAGGGCGAGGCCTTTCGGCGATGGCTATGCTCAGCCGAAGCTTTCAAGGATCGCGCGATCGTCTTGGCGCTGCCTTTGAAGATATCCTTCTTCACGTCCATTGCGTCGCTATGTTCGGTCACTTCTTTCGACCATTTTTGCTCGGTCGCCTGTTTTGGCATGTGAGGCTCCTTTCTCCTTGCAGGTCTCCACGCGTTTCATGTGCCTTCCCCAACGGATAACCCAGGCTTGCGTTGCAATCGGCGCGAAGCGTTGTGCAGTTCAAAGTCCGATCGTTTTTGCCGTCGATGTGAAGGCCGCGCGAGCAACCATCGACAAGCTTCGTCGATTAAGCGCGCAGCACAGAGCGGTACCGCTAGATATGCTTGTGAGGCGCCATGAATGATCGAGCTGAGACCGATCGAGCTGAACGTATCAAGCTGAGCCGGCGTGGCCTGCTCACCGCGACGGCGTCTTCCGCTGCGATGCAGCTTGCCGTCGTCAGCCTTTCCGCGCGTGAGGCGTTGGCCGACCCGCCGACCGTGGACATGGCTAAAGCCAGGGATGTCGTCGAGGTGCAGATGACGGTCAATAATCGTCCCGCGCATCTCCTGCTCGACCCGCGGACGACGTTGCTGGATGCCGCCCGCGAGAATCTCGGCCTCACCGGCGCCAAGAAAGGCTGTGATCACGGCCAGTGCGGCGCATGCACGATGATCGTCGGCGGCGAACGCGTGCTGTCTTGTCTTACTTTGGCTGTAGCGGTGCAGGCGCCCGTCACCACGATCGAGGGTCTGGCGCAGGCTGACGGCAGCCTGCATCCGATGCAGCAGGCATTCATCGATCAGGACGCGTTCCAGTGCGGGTATTGCACGCCGGGGCAAATCCTGTCCGCCGTCGCCTGCGTGCAGGAGGGTCATGCGAATAAAGATTCCGATATTCGCGAATATATGAGCGGCAATCTCTGCCGCTGCGCCGCCTATCCGCATATCGTCGCTGCGATCAAGCAGGCGAAACCCTTGCTGAAGGGAACTTGACATGCGTCCTTTCGTGTATCAGCGCGCCGATGATCTGCGCGGCGCGGCCCGCCTCGTCTCGCAAGCACGCGCCGGCGGTGAGACGCCGACCTCTGCGCCCGCGCAATTTTTGGCCGGCGGCACGACGATGCTCGATCTCATGAAGCTCGACGTGATGCAGCCGCAAATGCTGGTCGACATCAAGGCTCTGAAGCCAACTCTTGATTATCCCCTCGATCGGATCCAAGCGACGCCAAAAGGCTTACGTCTCGGAGCATTGGTGCGCATGTCGCAAGCCGAGCAGGATCAAACGCTGCGCCGCGACTATCCGGTGCTCGCCGATTCGCTGCATCTTGCCGCGAGCGCGCAACTTCGCAACATGGCGACGCTCGGCGGCAACGTCTTGCAGCGTACCCGCTGCACCTATTTCAGAGATACGAGCTGGGCCGCCTGCAACAAGCGCGATCCCGGGTCTGGATGCGCGGCGCTCGAAGGTGCGAACCGCAAGCTCGCGGTGCTCGGAACGAATGACAAATGTATTGCCGCCTATCCCGGCGATTTCGCGCAGGCGCTCATCGCACTCGGTGCACGCGTCGCGCTCGCCGGTCCCAAAGGCCAGAGAGAGATCGCCTTTAGCGATCTCCATCTCGGCTCCGACGAGCCGCATATCGAGACGAGCCTCGCGCCGGGCGAGCTCATCACTAGCTTTCTCGTGCCGTCAGGCGCATGGACCAAGCGCTCGCTCTATTTGAAGATTAGGGATCGTGAATCTTACGAGTTTGCGCTCGCGAGCGCGGCGGTGGCGCTGCACATCGAAGACGGAATCGTCAAGGAAGCGCGCATCGGTCTCGGCGGCGTCGCCTACAAGCCGTGGCGCGCACATGAGGCGGAGGCGGCTTTGAAGGGTAAGAGCCTGACCGAAGAGGATGCGAAGCAAGCCGCAAGCCTCGCCTTTCAAGGTGCGCGAGGCCATGGCGACAACGAATTCAAGATCGCGCTCGGCCAACGCACGCTCGTGCGGGCTTTGCTTCAAGCGCGCGCGATGGAGGTTTGATCATGGCCAATGCTGCTCCCCTCGTTCTGCCGCAAGGCGCGCCCCAGGATACGCCCGAGGCCAAGATCGGCGGCTCGATCTCGCGCGTCGACGGCCGTGCCAAGGTGACGGGCCAGGCCCGCTACGGCTCGGATTTCTACGGCGGTTTGAGCCCAGCTTACGCGGCCTTGCGCACCAGCTCGATTGCGCTCGGCCGTATCACCGCGCTCGACGAGACGGATGCCCGCAGGGTGCCGGGCGTGATCGAGATCTTCACGTATAAAAATGTCGGCGATCGCGTGAAGGCTGGCAAGCTCTTTGGCCAGAATGGTTATATGGGCACGACGATCGCGCCGCTCGCCTCGGACAAGATACAGCATGATGGACAGATCGTGGCGATCGTCGTGGCCGAAAGCCTCGAGGCGGCGCGAGACGGCGCCTATCGGCTCAAGATAAGCTATGCGCAGGAAAAGCCGTCCGCGACTTTCGGCAGTGAAGGTCTGACAACGGTGACGGCCGCATCCGTCTCGAAAGATGCCGAAGATCCCAAGGTGGGCGACGCGGCATCCGCGTTCGACACAGCGCCCGTCAAGATCGACCAATTCTACCAGACGCAGACGCAGCACCATAATCCGATCGAGCTCTTCACCACGACAGCGGCTTGGTTCGACGGTCGGCTCACGGTCTGGGAATCGAGCCAGAATCTCTATGGCTATCAAAACGGTCTCGCCGAGCAGCTTGGCATCGATGCGGCCGCGATTCGCATCGTCTCGCCGTTTATCGGCGGCGCGTTCGGCTCGCGCGGCTCCCTCACGCAGCGTACCGCGCTCGTCTGCCACGCTGCGCGCGTCTTAAATCGTCCCGTCAAGCTCGAAGCGAGCCGGATGGACGGGTTCACCATCGCGACCTATCGAGCGGAGACGCGTCACCATATCCGCCTCGCGGCGGATCGGGACGGCAAGCTGACCTCGCTCACGCACGAGGGCTGGGAGATTTCCTCGCGGCCCGATAATTACAAAGTGGGCGGAACCGACGCGTCGACACGCCTCTATGCCTGCCCGAATATCGATTCCAAGGTCAATATCGTGCATGCCGACCGCAACACGCCGGGCTTCATGCGCTCGCCGCCGGAAACGCCTTATCTCTTCGCGCTCGAATCCGCCATGGACGAATTGGCTTACGCCTTGGGCAAGGATCCGATCGAGCTGCGCCGCATCAACGATACGCAAAACGAGCCGATCAAGGGGCTGCCTTACACGTCTCGCAACCTGATGCCCTGCTTCGACGCCGCGGCAGAGTCCTTCGGGTGGTCGAAGCGCAGCGCGCAGCCGGGCTCAATGCGTGAGGGCGATTGGTTGATCGGCTGGGGTGCGGCCACGACCATGTATCCGACGCAGATGTCGCCGGCCGCCGCGCGGGTGATCTTGACGCCGCAAGGCAATGTCAAAGTGCAGACTGCGGGACACGAGATCGGCAATGGCGCCTATACGGTGATCGCGATCACCGCGGCCGACAGACTCGGCGTGCCGCTCAGCAAGGTCGCGGTCGAGCTCGGCGATTCGGACCTGCCGCCGGCGCCTGTCGCGGGCGGCTCGAATTCGACCGCGAGCATCTGCAATGTCGTGGCCAAGGCCTGCGATCAGATCCGCGATCGGCTCGCCAATGCTGCTGTCGGAGCGCAAGGCAGTCCTTTCTACGCGGCCAATCCGTTGAGCTTCAGGCTGGCCAATGGCGAGCTCATCGCCGAAGGCCGCAGCGAGGCGCTCGACAAGGCGATCGCCCGTGCCGCGAATGGCGCGATCGAGGCCTATGCGGAAAATATTCCGTATGGCTCGGATGCCGAGAATTTGCGCGCCCTCTATAAGGGGCAGGCGAAGCTCGTCGGCGGCGCCAAAATGAAGGATCGGATCGAGTTTGCCTTCGGCGCGCATCTCGTCGAGGTACGAGTGCATCGCCGCACGGGCGAAATACGGGCGCCGCGTCTCGTCAGCGCTTTCGCCGCTGGCCAGATCGTCGATTTGAAGACCGCGAAGAGCCAGTTGATGGGCGGTCAGATCTGGGGCATCGCCTCGGCTTTGCACGAAGGCACGGAGATCGATCGCCGCGCGGCTCGCTACACGACGATCGACCTCGCCGAATACCTGATCCCGGTGAATGCCGACGTGCAGGAAATCCAGACGATCCTCATTCCCGAAACGGACGACAAGGTGAATCCGCTCGGCATCAAAGGCATTGGCGAGCTCGGCAATGTCGGGTTGAACGCCGCCGTCGCCAATGCGGTCTTTCACGCGAGCGGCAAGCGTGTTCGCAAGCTGCCCATCCGCGCCGAAGACCTGCTCGATGCGCCGGCCTTGCAGGCCTAAAGCATCCCGCCTTCAAATGGAATCATTTGAAGGCGGACAAGATGCTCTAGCACCGCCACGATGTCGTTCATGGGGCGCGCGAGCGCCCTTTGTGGATCGCGGCCCAGATCTTCGCCGGCGTCGCCGGCATGTCGATCTCGACAGGCGCAAATTCGGCGAGCGCGTCATCGATCGCGCTCATGATGACGGCGGGTGCGGGTGTCGTCCCGCCTTCGCCGCCGGCTTTGATGCCGAACGGATTGGTCGGCGAGAGCACCTCGACGATCTCCGTCTTGAAAGACGGCATCGTGTCGGAGCGCGGCATCCCATAATCCATGAAGGAGCCGCTCAAAGGCTGGCCCGACGAAGGATCGATGAAGCATCCTTCCCATAGCGCCTGGCCGACGCCTTGCGCGATGCCGCCATGCGTCTGCCCATGCACGATGAGCGGATTGATGCAGCGTCCGACATCGTCGACCGTCGTATAGCGCGTGATCTCGAGAGCCCCGGTCTCCGGATCGATCTCGATCTCGCAGACACAGGCGCCGTTCGGAAAGACCGGCGTGTGCATTTCGTTGTCACGACGCACTTTCAGCTCGCCGCGGAGCGCCTTTGGCAGAGCATCGTCCTTGCAATGGGTCGCGAGCTCGAACCACGAGAGGCTGCGGTTGCTTTGCGGCGAGCGAAAGAGCCCGTCTTCGAAGACCACGTCCTCAGCGCCGAGGAGATGCGCAGCGAGCGCTGTTGCTTTTTCGACGAGATCTTCAGCCGCGAGCGCCAAGACCGTGCTCGCATGCCGCATGGAGCGCCCCGAATGGGTGCCGCCGCCGGCGCTCACCACATCCGTGTCGCCGAGCAGGATGTCGACGCTGTCGAAGGGCAGGCCGAGAAGGTCGGCCGCGACCTGGGCGAAGCTCGTCTCGTGGCCTTGACCAGCCGGTTGCGTGCCGATGACGACCTCGACCTTGTTGGACTTGACGACAATGTCGGCGCGCTCTTTCGGTGTGCCGATCGAGGATTCGACATAATTCGCGAAGCCGAGCCCGAAGAGCTTGCCGCGCTTGCGTACCTCGGCGCGCCGCGCCGCGGCACCCTCCCAATCCGCGAGCGCCAGCACGCGCTCCATGTTTTCAGCGTATTCGCCGCTGTCATAAGTCGAGCCGACCGCGTTGACATAGGGCATCTCGCGCGCGCTCACGAGATTGCGCCTGCGCAGCGCCAAGCGGTCGAAGCCGAGCTCGCGCGCCGCCTTGTCGATCAGCCTTTCGATTGCGAAGGTCACCTCCGGCCGGCCGGAGCTGCGATAGGCTTGCGTCGGCATCGTGTTGGAAAAGACGGCGCGGGCGCGCAGCGTCGCATGCGGAATCTTGTAGGAGCCGGTGATGAGGCCCGCGCCCTTGCTGAGCGGGGAGAGCGACACGCAGCGCGCGCCGACATTCGAGAGATTGGATGCGCGCATCGCCAAAAACGTGCCGTCCGCGTCCATCGCCAGCGATACTTCGGTGACGAGATCGCGGCCTTGATAGTCGGTGAGGAAACATTCCGACCGATCGGCGCGGTATTTGACCGGGCGCCCGAGCTTCTTCGATGCCCACAGAACGAGGCCGAATTCGACATAGGCGCGATTGCGCGTGCCGAAATTGCCGCCGACGTCGAAGGACAAAACCCGCAGCTTGTCCGGATCTTCGCGCAGCACCTCGGCGAGCTCGCGTTTCTGCCGCACCGCGCCGCCGCTGCCGGCATAGAGTTCATAGCGATCGCGCGCCGCGTCATAGGCGCCGAGCGCGGCGCGCGGCTCGAGCGGCACGCCGGTGACGCGGCCGATATGCACTTGCATGCTGACGATATGCGTCGCTCGGGCAAAGGCCGCGTTGGTGCCGGCTTCATCGCCGAAGGTCGAATCGACGAGGATATTGTCCGGCAGCTCGTCCCACAGCCGCGCCGCGTCGGGCGCGGCGGCGGCCGAGGTGTCGGCCACCCAAGGCAGCTCCTCATAGCTGACGGCGACGGCTTCGGCCGCAAGCTGCGCCTGCGCCCGCGTTTCGGCGACGACCATCGCAACGGCCTCGCCGACATGGCGTGCCTTGTCGGCCGGCAGCAGATGATGCGGGCCGATGAAGACGGGCGTGCCGCCGCGTCCGGTCAGCTTCACGTCGTAGCGCGTCGCGGGAACGGGGTTGTGCGGGATCGGCTGCAAATCGTCGGCAAGGCAGTCCGCGCCGGTATAGACGGCGAGAACGCCGCGCATGGCGAGGGCGGCTTGCGCATCGATCGCGCCGATGCGCGCATGCGGATAAGGCGAGCGCACCATGGCCGCCCAGGCTTGGCCAGGCAGGCTGAAATCATCGGTGAACCGGCCCCTGCCGGTCACGAGGCGCAAATCCTCCTTGCGGCGCAGCGGCTGGCCGATCGCCTTGAAGGCCCGCTCGCTCAGCTTGGGAAATTTGGTCTCGTCCATCGCTTCTTTTGGAGCATCGTGCGCAACACTATGCGCATTTGCGCGCCGAACGATGCTCTTTTCGCGCGCTCTTGAACGCCGCGCGTCGGCGTCGGCTTTATTCGGCCGCGGATTTGGCGCCGCCGAACCGGCGCTCGATATAGTTTTCGACGATCGTCTTGAACTCCGCGGCTATGCCTTCGCCACGTAGCGTCATCGCCTTCTGACCGTCGATGAAGACGGGCGCGGACGGCGTTTCGCCGGTGCCCGGCAGCGAGATGCCGATATCGGCATGTTTCGACTCGCCGGGGCCGTTGACGATGCAGCCCATCACCGCGACGTTCAGCGTCTCGACACCGGGATAGCGCATGCGCCAGACCGGCATCTCGTCGCGTATATAGGTCTGGATGTCGCGCGCGAGCTCCTGAAAGACGGTCGAGGTCGTGCGGCCGCAGCCGGGGCAAGCCGCGACCAACGGAACGAAGGTACGAAAGCCCATGGTCTGCAGGAGTTCCTGCCCGACCGTGACCTCGAGCGTGCGGTCGCCGCCCGGCTGCGGCGTCAGCGACACGCGGATCGTGTCGCCGATGCCTTCTTGCAGCAGAATGCCCATGGCGGCGGAAGAGGCGACGATGCCCTTCGAGCCCATGCCCGCTTCGGTCAGGCCGAGATGCAAGGCATAGTCGCTGCGCTGCCCGAGCACGCGATAGACCGCGATCAGGTCCTGCACGTTCGAGACTTTGGCGGAGAGGATGATACGGTTCTTCGGCAGGCCGATCTCCTGGGCGCGTTCGGCAGAAAGCAACGCCGATTGCACCATCGCCTCGCGCGTCACGGCACCGGTCGGCAAGGGCGCGTTGGATTTGGCGTTCTCGTCCATCAAGGCGGTCAGGAGCTCCTGGTCGAGCGAGCCCCAATTGGCGCCGATGCGCACCGCCTTGCCATGCTTGATCGCCATTTCGACGATGTCGGAAAATTGCTTGTCGCGCTTATCCTTGAAGCCGACATTGCCGGGATTGATCCGATATTTGTCGAGCGCCTCGGCGCAGGCCGGATGATCGGCGAGAAGCTTGTGGCCGATATAGTGGAAATCGCCGACGAGCGGCACTTCATAGCCGAGCTGCGCGACGCGCTCCTTGATATGCGGCACGGCGGCTGCCGCCTCGTCGCGATCCACCGTGATGCGCACTATCTCCGAGCCGGCGCGGGCGAGCGCCGCGACCTGCTGGGCGGTTCCCTCGACATCCGCCGTGTCGGTATTGGTCATCGACTGGACGATGATCGGGGCACCGCCGCCGACCATCACCGCGCCTTTGCCTGAGCCGACCATGACGCCGACGGAGCGGCGGCGGGGCTGCGGCCCCGCCTCGACGGCGCCGGCCTCGGACAAGGAGAGTTCGGAAGAGGTGGACATCGCACGATCCTGGGATTTGCGCCGGGCCTTGAAGGATCAGCCTCGCGTGATGCGAGGATGACCCCTTCGGCGCCCCCGAGTGGTGCGCAAAAACACGAACGGCGTCAAGCGTGGCCGCAGAACCGGTCGAGGGCGCCGACACCGAGAATTTGCGCGTTCTTAGAAGATTGCCTCGGCGGCTTGTCCGAGGCATGTTCCTGATATGTTCTTGACGGATTAAAGGCGGCGGCTCAATCTTTCTCCGTTCGATCAACGGAGGATGGGTTGACCTCGCTCGATGTCTTGCGCCGGCGCTGGAGAGAGGAGCGCCAGCCGCTGCCCTTCCTTTCAGCCGTCACGATGCACGAGGATGGGCTCGTCCTCGGCGCCGGGACGGTGCTCGCGCGGATGACGCAAGATCGCCTCGGCCGGCCCTGCCTCGCGGTCGCGGCGGATCGCGAGCGCCTGCGCGCCTTGCTCTTGGCCGCCTATGGCCGGCCCGTGCCGCTGAGCGTCCTGAAATATGTCGCCCGCGCCTCTGACAGGTGGCGCCACGGCGACAAGGCGCTCGCGGCGGTCGAGCTCGCCTTCGCCCGCCTGCCGCGGCTCGAAAGCCGCGAAGACGGCTTCCGGCTCTTCCTCGCCGAAGCGCTTCTGGAAGAGGAGCATACGCCGCGCTCCCTCATGCGCGCGCTCGGCCTCGACCCGGACGCGAACGCCTTCCGCAAGGGTTACAATCCCGATGAGCCGCGCGTGCCGGCCGGCAGCGGCCGCACGAGCGGGGAATGGACATCCGGGGACAGCACGCCGGCCGCGGCCGATGCCGTTCATGAGGGCCGAAGCAGCATCACGGCTATAGAGCCCGCGCCATTATTCGCGGGAAGCAAGTTTCTCAGGCCTGCGCTCGAAGCCTTGATCAGCGGGTTGAGTGCCGCTGTGCTCTATTTCCGCACGCTTCTCATCCCGACGAAAAACAATAGCCTCCCGGAAGGGACGCTGAGCGATCACCCCGAGATTTCCTATTTCTACGATCAGGAGCAAGGGCGTGTCGCGATCGAGCGGACCAATGCCGACGGTTCGCGCACGGTTTTCTACGCGGAAACCCGTCCTGATGACGGCATCTATGATTCACAAAGCCGAATGCGAATCGGCACGCGTCTCAGCAATGGCCTGGCGCTAGATTATGACGTGGTCGCCGCATCTTTGGCGCGCGAGGACGCAAGCGCCAAGTCCGACAGCGACACGCCGAAGCTTTGCCCCGATCCTTCTCCTGACAAAGGCGGAAAGAAAGATTTCGATCGGCTCTATCAGGAATATGTCGGCACGCAGGTCAATCCGCAGCGCGAGCCGCCACTCTCGGCGGATCTCGCTTTCGCGCTTCCAAATCCGGAAGGTGGCGATCCTGTCCTCTTCGATCATTGCCGCGAGACCAACAAAGTGATGATCGACGCCAAAGGGCATTACGAGGACCTGCTGAGCAGTGAGTTTGGAAAGAACGTGCTCACCAAAGATTGGGTGAAGCAAGCGCGACGACAGATCAAGGCCGCGCTGGCCAGCGGCAGCCCGGGGGTCGAATGGCACTTTTATGAGGAAAGCAGCATGGAATTCGCGCGTAAAATTTTTGCTGAGGCGGGCGGTGGTCTTGATCAGATCAAGCTCGTCTATACGCCCTATCCGGGCATGGGCAGATGGCCTTATCCGCCGAGCGCGACATGGGCGAGGACACGCTAGACTTATGAGCGAGCTTCAGCAATATAATACTTATGCTTTTTGGGCAGCGCGTCTCGAAACGCCCGCTATGTTGGCGCAGCGCTTCGATCGGCTCGTCGATTGTCTGGAGGCGATCGATCCCCGTTTCAGCGATTGGACCTGGCTCGGAGCCAATCGAACGCCGATTCCCTTCGCAAGTGTCCGCCCGGTGCTGGCGAAAGAAATCGAGAATGCCGTGGTCAAAGGTGATTTTGGCGAGGCTTTGCCCATCTACGGCTATCATGCCTGCGTCCTCGCCAATATGGAAACGCCCTGCTCGGTCAGTGCCGCGATTAGCGGCGGCAGCCCGCTGATCAGCGACATCGGCTATGCGAATACCGGCAATATCCAAACCCCCTGGCGCAGCGTGCCCGACCCCACGATCGTCACCTATCCGATTTGGAAAGCCGCCCTTCTGGCGCTGTCGGAATGTTTCGACGTGGCTTTTTGCAACGCCTATCCGACCGATCTCATGGAGCATTGGGGAAGCGGACAGAAATTCAGGCTCGGCTGGATGGTTTATGTCGCGCCGCGCTTCGCCTCGCTCGTCACGCCGCCCGCAACCGCGATCGTCGAATATCGGCCCAATGGCGGGCTCTTCATGGCGGCGACGGACGAAACCTTCATCACCGCAAATCCGCAGCATCTTTCCGCCGCGCGCGAGATCGAACGCGCCATCGCGCCGCTCAACCGGCTGCCTTGGCCGCTCGAACCGGAGCTTTGATAAGGCAACTGGCAAGCGCGTCGTCTATGACGATTGCCGCCTAACCAACGGAGCGATGATCGAAGCCAAGGGGCCAGGCTTCGCTAAGCTTCTACGAAATAGTTACATAGAAAGAGTTTTGACGAGACGTTGGTCGAGACAGGCTTCGCGCCAAGTCGACGCGGCCGATTGGCGCGACGTCGATTGGTTCTTCGCGGAACCCGAGGCACGAGACTTCGCGGATCGCCTTTTCTCGGGAAAGCTGGAGAGAATCAAGACTTATTATGAGCCCGCGCCAGGAGGAGCGAGATGAGCACCCAGTTCTATCTGCGAGGCCTCTGGGAGGCGCGACCGGAGACAGATAAAGAACTCGCGAAGCGGTTCGTGCGATTCATAGATCTTTTAAGCGACATCGATCCACTGCTCTCGCTCTGGATTAGTGGAGCGCGCGGACCAAAGAAATTCGAAACGATACGAGATCGTTTCGAGGAAGTGGTGGCCGCAGAAATTTCGACCGACGATTTCGGTGATCCGGACCCCGTCGACGGCTATTGGTTCGGTGCCGTGACACGGGGACAGCCTCGCGCGCTCACGTTCTCGGTGAACGTTCATGCCAGCGCTTATAAGAATGAAACGGCGTTCCAAAATAATGTCATGTTCCACACGAGTTATTGCGCCGATGCTGCGCCTGCTGCGACGACTTATACCATCTTCAAAGCCGCGCTCCTCGCGCTCGTGGAGACATGGGAGCCGACGTTTTGCAAGGCGCTATCTCAATCTCTGTTGGATTTTATCGGTAAAGGAAGGGGCTATTTTCACGAAGCCTGGATCGTCTATCTCGCGCCGCAGCTTGCGGGCCTAATCACGCCGCCTCGCGATGTGCTTGTCGAGCCGCTGCCGAATGGCGGGCTCGTGATGTCGGCGACGACCGACACGTTCGACGTGGAAAATCCGGCGCATCTCGCCGCAGCGCGCGCGATCGCCGCCGCGATAGCCGATCTGAACAAGCTGCCCTGCGCGGACTTGGGACCGTGGTACAAGTGGGCCTCGGATGACGGCACCGCGCACGGCCAAAAGCGTTCCTGAACGAGGTGCGCGTCAAGAATCTTACGTTCTGCCGATGCCAGCCCCGACATTTTCCAGAAGCTGAAGCAGGCGGGCAAAGTCGTCGGCCTGCCGACGACGATCCTGATCGGCAATGACGGTTGCGAGATCGGCACCCTGGCCGGCCCGGCACAATGGGATTCCGCCGAGGCGCGACGCGCCCCTAGCTGGACTATGTCTCTTGACCGATCACGAGCGCGTTTTCACTCTGGTTAGAACATAGCGGCACCGGCTTTTGCTGGAAAACCTTGCTCTTTGGCTAAACGAGTCGAGTCGCGCGAGGACTTTGTTTTTATATCTTGTCAAGTCCTATACTGACAGTCATATATAAACCGAGCGGGCCTGACATGGCCCGCATTTGATTCTGACTTGATTAAACAATGAAGAGACTGGACGAAAAAGCACTCGGGGCAGCTCCCCAGGACATTGATCGTGTGCTGCGTAGCTTTTCTCGCGCGGCACGTCTTTTATCATCCAAATCGCCTCGATTAATTGGCGAGCACCCTAAGGAATGGATTGGCGTCTTTAATAACGACGTTTGTGTTTCGGATAAAACTCTTGATGGCCTCATTCAAAAATTAAACGACCAAGGTATCAAGCCGAAGGACGCAATTATTCGTTTTATAGAGGTCAATAGGCGCAAAATGATTCTCTAAGCCGATGCTCTGCGGGCGCTACGGAAACACATCAACCGCTCCTTATATCGAGGGCTATGTCAACATTCCCAGATTGAACATCGCTGGCCCGATATCCTTCCTCATAGATTCCGGATCAGATGTTACTGTATTGATGCCGATCGATAGTATCAGACTAGAAGTTGATTTCGTTAGTTTGATAAATCGAACAGAAAGTGAAGGTATAGGAGGTTTGGCCGTCGGATATGAGGAGACGGCTATAATCACTTTTAGTGATAGACATCATATTTATTCCTATGCTGTCGATGTCGAGATATCTGCGCACACCAACCACAATGCGCAGTTTCCATCTCTTTTGGGTCGTGACATAATAAACAGGTGGAGATGTACTTTAGACTTTGAGCGCAATAAAGTTCGCGCTGAGCCACGCACGTGGGATCTTCGGAAAAAGATTGTCCAATGAGGGTGCGGCTCGGCCAAAGCCGCCCCTAAAACAAAAAAGCCGAGGCTCGATGCGAGCCTCGGCTTTTTTAATTGATGGCCCGGAAGCGCCCGAGCCCAGCCGCCCGGCGTTACGCCTTTTGCGGCTGCTTCGGCAGCTTGTAGTCGATGCCCTTGCCGGCGAAGAGCGTGGCGAGCTCGCCGGACTGGAACATCTCCTTGACGATGTCGCTGCCGCCAAGGAACTCGCCCTTGACATAGAGCTGGGGGATCGTCGGCCAGCTCGAATAGTCCTTGATGCCCTGGCGGATCTCGTCATTCTCGAGGCAGTTCACATGCTCGTAATTGACGTCGAGATGGGCGAGGATCTGGACGATCTGGCCGGAAAAGCCGCATTGCGGGAAGTTCGGCGTGCCCTTCATGAAGAGGACGACGTCGTTTTTCTTGACGATGGAATCGATGAGATCGGTAATGCCAGACATGATCATGTCCTTTCGATGCGATATGGATGCGGCTTGCGCCAAACCGGTGTGAGCCTATGCCTTAGGATTGCGCCTTCGGAGCGTAGGTCGTGAGCTGCAAGGCGTGGAGCACGCCGCCCATATTGCCGCCCAACGCCTTATAGACGATCTGGTGCTGCTGAACCTTGCTCTTGCCGGTGAACTCGGAGGAGATCACCACGGCGGCCCAATGATCCTTGTCGCCGACGAGGTCGGTGCACTGAACCTTGGCGTCGGGGATACCTTCCTTGATCATCCGCTCGATTTCTGATCCTTCCATGGGCATAGTCAATATCCTCGTCTGTTTTGGCGAAAGCGAAGCAAGAATAACGCCATGATGTTATGCGGGCGGCGCCGGTCCGCCGAGCTTTGACCCTTCAGGCAGGCTAAGCCTGCATGAAGTCGGGCAGCCAGTTCTCATGGCCGCGCTTCAGATCCGCTAGGAATATGGCGATGATCCCCTTCGCGGTCAACTTGTCCCCACCAGTGCGGCCGAGCCTCGCGCAAGGCACGCCGGCGGCGTCCGCCGCGGTCCGGATGGCCTCGGCCTTTTCCGGCGATGCCGTGACGATATAGCGCGCCTGATCCTCGCCGAAGAGGAAGGCATGCGCTGGAAGGCCCGCCGGAATGTCGAGTTCCGCCCCGATATTCCCCGCCATCGCCATCTCTGCCAGCGCCACCGCGAAGCCGCCATCCGAGATGTCGTGGACCGCGGTCAGCGCCCGATTCTGGATGAGGCCGCGGACGAAATCGCCATTCTTCTTCTCGGCGGCGAGATCGACTGGCGGCGGCGCGCCTTCGACGCGACCGCAGATCTCGCGGAGATAGAGGCTTTGGCCGAGCCAGCCTTGCGTCGCGCCGATCAGGAGGATCGTGTCGCCGGGGCGCTTGATGGAAATCGTCGCGCTGCGGCTCGCATCGGCCAGCACGCCGACCCCGCCGATGGCGGGCGTCGGCAGGATGTCGCGCCCGGCGCTCTCATTATAGAGCGAGACATTGCCCGAGACGATCGGGAAGTCGAGCGCCCGGCAGGCCTCGCCGATGCCTTTCAGGCAATAAACGAGCTGGCCCATGATTTCGGGCTTTTCTGGATTGCCGAAATTCAGATTGTCGGTCACCGCGCGCGGCAAAGCGCCGACGCAGGTGAGATTGCGCCAGGCTTCCGCCACCGCCTGCTTGCCGCCCTCATAGGGGTCCGCCTCGCAATAACGCTGCGTGACATCGGTCGTGAGCGCGAGGCCCATCGGACCTTCGCCGACGCGCACGAGCGCCGCGTCTCCGCCCGGCGCCTGCACCGTGTTGCCGAGGATCAGATGGTCATATTGCTCCCAGATCCAGCGCTTGGAGCAGAGATCGGGATGCGCGACGAGGCGCAAAAGCGCCTCGTCATGCGCCACCGGCGGGTTGACGCGATCGGTCGGCAGCACCTTCGGCTTCGGGGTTTCGACATAAGGCCGGTCATAGAGCGGCGCCTCGTCGCCGAGCTGCTTGATCGGTAGATCGGCTTTCACTTCGCCTTTATGCGTCACGACGAAGCGCAGCGTGTCCGTGGTGCGGCCGATAATCGCGAAATCGAGGCCCCATTTGCGGAAGATCGCCTCGGCCTCGGCCTCTTTCGCCGGATCGAGGACCATGAGCATGCGCTCCTGGCTTTCCGACAGCATCATCTCATAGGCGCTCATGCCGGCCTCGCGGCAGGGCACGGCGTCGAGATCGAGCGCCACGCCGAGATTGCCTTTGGCCCCCATCTCCACCGCCGATGAGGTGAGGCCGGCGGCGCCCATATCTTGGATCGCGACGACGGCGCCCGTTTGCATCAATTCGAGGCAGGCTTCGAGCAGCAGCTTCTCGGCGAAAGGATCGCCCACCTGCACGGTCGGGCGCTTTGCCTCGGCATCGGCACCGAAGGCGGCGGACGCCATGGTCGCGCCATGGATGCCGTCGCGCCCGGTCTTCGAGCCGAGATAGACGATCGGATTTCCGACGCCCGTCGCCTTGGCGTAGAAAATCTCGTCGACCTTGGCGATGCCGACCGCCATCGCGTTGACGAGAATATTGCCGTCATAGCGCGCGTCGAAATTGGTCGAGCCGCCGACCGTAGGGACCCCAAAGCTATTGCCGTAGCCGCCAATGCCGGCGACGACGCCGGCCACGAGATGGCGGGTGCGCGGATGCTCCGGGGCGCCGAAGCGCAGGAGATCGAGGCAGGCGATCGGCCGCGCCCCCATGGTGAAGACGTCGCGCAAGATGCCGCCGACGCCGGTCGCAGCACCCTGATAAGGCTCGATATAGGAGGGGTGATTATGGCTCTCCATCTTGAAAATGCAGGCGAGCCCCTCGCCGATGTCGATGACGCCGGCATTCTCGCCAGGCCCCTGGATGACCCAAGGCGCCTTGGTCGGCAGGCCGCGCAGATGCAAGCGCGAGGATTTATAGGAACAGTGCTCGTTCCACATGGCCGAGAAGATGCCGAGCTCGGTGAAGCTCGGCTCGCGCCCGA
>Ga0116227_10010357_pt1 | contig 16337 bp, 9 predicted proteins | sample S1TSphgellanicum_FD_89693 | JGI IMG/M metagenome (GOLD analysis project Ga0116227, IMG submission 89693) | Host-associated microbial communities from peat moss isolated from Minnesota, USA - S1T2_Fb - Sphagnum magellanicum MG | ecosystem: Host-associated > Plants > Peat moss > Unclassified...
CCCCCCCCCCCCCCCCCCCCCCTCAACTAAAAAGATTCAGTTTTATGATGTTTTACATAGCTACATAAAGCCATATAAACTTATTTGTTTTACATTTACATGATTTTTACACAATAAAAAATAAATTTACATGATTTTTACACTTACACATCTCATGTTCTACATTTACACTTATGTGAAGTGTATGTTTTAAACCATACTCACACACAACACTTGTGGGTACTATATTTACAAGAAACCATTGCATGATCCACCTTAATTGCAAATATGCATGACTTGCAATAAGATGAGACATAGTTGCACCTTGTGAAAATGTACACCTAAGCAAAATGCACACAACCTTCTCTTTGAGAGATTGAACATTGACTCTTTTTCTTACTCCATTCCATTTTGTAGACTTCTCATTTTCATGTCACTTTTGTTTCTACTTTACAACTTGGGGAGCATGCCCTCCATAAAATGGGAGGGCCCCCCTATAGTCTAAATGCCCATTCCCCCCTTGAAAACATCGTTCACCCTTTCATCATTCCTTGATTATCATACTATGGGTAGGGTAAACGTGCTCCCCACTAGTCATCACTTGGTAACTAGACACCCCTTTTTGTGTAAACCAATGCTAGTGAATGGTTGCAATCCTTTGTGTAAGTGTTTGAATGCAACCCTATGACTGAACGCCTAGTCTTGAAAAAATATGTTTGGTGTTTTCATATAAACCAGATGAAATCTTTTTTTGTGTGCGTAGTTATGGGCATGGGAGAAAGCAATAACAAAAAAAACAAACATTGTCATATGTAATCATGTTTGGTTATGGGAAAGGATTAACGCGTTGTATCTGTAGTTATGTTTGGTTATGGGAGAGGACCAACCCATTTTAATGCACATACTTGGGTGGGTTTAAGGGTAGGTTTAATTGTTTTTCAAAGAACAAACATAAGCAAAATGCAAAAAAAAATTGATTGCTTAGTTATGGGGTTTAGGCTCACATTAAAAGGCATGAAATTGCTCATTAATAAACCCTAAACCTAACAAGGATACAATGCACAAGGATCATCAAAGGACATTCTTTCTTTGAATCATTCAAGGCATCACATTTATTAACCCCAAAGAAAAGTCCCCAAATTTTTTTACTATGCATAAAAATTTAGCATTCCCTCCAAAAAAAAAAGGCACAAATCAAAGTTTAAACTGCAACAAAACTTACATAAAATGAATACATCATTTTTTACTTCTAATCTAAGCTCCAAGCATGTCTTCTGTATGAACTAGGGTAGAAGAACAATTCCAACTTTGTTTAGAATTCTTAGGTCCTATGCTGTAATGCGAAGGGATTCTGATATGCTAATGATAATAGAACATGTAAAGAACAATAGTCCAAGTTTGAAAGTTTACTTGTAAAAAATAGGTTTAAAAAAGAAAGTAGAGCAAGTAGAAGAACAAAAGTTATGCTCAAAAGTTGATTTGCAAAAGGTGAAAGTAAAGGACGTAGAAGAGTAAAAATTAGGTTCAAAAGTATATTTGCAAACGGTGAAAGTAAAGCATGTAGAAGAGGGATCAACATCTGACATACAAGTTGAAGTTGTAAACCAAATTTACAATTAGAAGTTCCAAAAATATTTGGATTACCATTGGATCCAAAAATCCATAGTTCAAAATGCTACATCAAGGAGCTTCAAGAGAGCTAAAGACCAGCTAAATCATATCAATTGCTTTTACACATTTATCCCCATTACATGCACAACAACAAAAGATGTTGATTTAGATTGGGATGATTTTGCAAAATTTTATTAGTTACTATACTTTACTATAATAATCTCATAACATGCTATAGCAAAATTTCCAGATTTACTACACTTTTTGGATTCTTGGGTTGTTTACAAGGAAAAAAAAGGCATACCATTGTTGGGGCCAAAACACACTCCACCAAGTTGCTAGAGGTTGAGACTAAGAAGAGATAAGCAATCATGAAGTTGATAGTCCCTCGTAGGAGATGGAATAACATGTTGGATTTGCAAGTAGTAGACTTTGCCATTAACAAGGAAAATCTTCCCCTTACTCTTGACCCACAAAGCAAAAGATCAACACCATAGTTGAATCAAGTGCTTCCAAAAATTATAAAAGGTATGTGGACAAATTAAGTGTTGGAAGAAGCAATGGATGTTATTGAAAAAGGGACACATTCCATAAGGAAGGCTAACAAGTCATGGAACATCCCAATGAGCTCCCTTGTTGACCACCTAAATGGAAAAACTAAATCCAGGAAGATGGGGCCAAAAGGTGTGCTTACAAAAGAAGAAGATGTAGTAGTGATTACATGGACATTAGTAATGCAAGAATTACTGTCCATTAGCCTGCAATAATTGAAGATGAAAGTTGCAGAGCTAACATAGACAAAGGTTACACCATTCAGTGTTGGAACGCCAAGCAATAATTAGTGGTATTGGTTTAAGCATAGACATCCAAAAATCAACATATGGCATGTGGAAGGATTAGAAGTTTGTAGAGTTCATGGGCTGACATCTAATTCATGTAACTCTTTTTATACTAACTTGCAATCACTATTTTACCAACACAATTATAGTTTTGATCATATATGGAACTTTGATGAAACAAGGGTTTAAGTTGGTAGATAGTTTGGAATAAAAGTTTTGGCTAGGAAAGGATCTAATGCAATTTATAGTATCATCCGAAAATCTCGAAAATGGTTAATTATAAACTATGGAGTCAATGTTACAAGGGGTGTTATACCTAGTTTCTACATCTTCAGAGGTGAGAGACTAAAGGATGATTACATTAAACTTTGCAAACTAGATTTATATGGTAATGCAAAAAACACAGATGATTACTTTCGTGTTAATTTTTTTTTTGCCTTTCTTTAACAAATCAATTCTAGGTGGAATGTCCTTCAATAATTGACATTTGTTAAATTCTAGATGGACATGGTAGCCATGTTACCCTAGAAGCAATAGAACAAGTAAAAGAGTTTGGGTTAAACATGATCACATTGTCATCGCACACATCACAATCATTATAACCATTAAATGTGTCTTGTTTCAAACCTTTTAAAACAACATTCAAAAAGGTCATGGATGCAACTATGTTTAAAAGCAATCACATGGAACCATACAAGATAAGCTTAGTTAGATGGGTAGATCATGCCTTAAAACAATCACTCACAAAACAAAACATTAAATCTAGTTTTAATATTACATGTATATGGCCTTTGAACACAAAAGCAATGGATAATAAAACTAAACCATTAGAGGTTTATATTGCAACAAATGTGAGCAATGTAAGGAGTGAAAAAGATTACACAATAGAGGAGGAAATTAAGAATAATCTTCAATGAGGGGAGGAATCTATTGTTGTAGAACTTTTCCATATAGTTGAAACATATTAGCATCCAAGATCTGAAGATCTGTTTATCTACATGTCACAAAATGACCAATGCTATTATGTAAATATGCCCCATAGCCTTACAATATTAGACCGACAACCAACAAAGATTGATGTTATAAACCTAAATGAGAATAGTATTGAAAATATTTAGGAGTTGCCACAGGAAATTCAAATGTCTCCAAATTTGACCCAAAAATCCATGAGGGTGCATAACCCATTATCACTACCTCATTTACTTGCAACACACACCAAGGGAAAATAACCATTAATCAATTATTCTCAATCACATGTTGTGACTAGTTTTGAATACCTAGACATCCTAAGGAGAAAAACAATGGAAAAGATAATTGCAAAGGAAATTAAAACAAAAAGAAGGAGAAGGAAAATAGGTGAGCCAAACGAACAACAAAATTGGGTTCCACAACAAAATGAATAGTTCAAAAAATTGATGAGAAGCGTGTTAAAATAGTTCATTACAACTTGGATTACAGAAATTATTATTGAAGTGGGTGAACACTTTCACCATGATTTTCAAACAGGTCTTCGAGCATATCTGCACAAATACATGGGGGTGAATCTAGGCTACACAACATGGGTTCAACAATAGGTAAGTTTATAGGCATGGGGTTAACAACATGCACAAAGACGCTAGACAACAAGACTGTCACCTTCCAATGATTAAGGAAGGAGGAAATAATTAGTTAGCTACTAAAGGAAAGGTAGTGCAACTAAGCAACAAATGAAAGAAATGTAACAATTGAACAACATATGAGAAAATGTAACAATAGTTGAGAGAAAGGTGTTGTTGAGGAACAACTCAACAATAGCTGAAAAAAATGTAACAACTACATAAAATATGACAGAAATATATCAACAAGTTTGGGTTTGGGTCTAGAGGAGAAAAGGGGCATCAATCACAATAACTGAGATGGTTGAAAAAAATGATCAACAAAAAAGCCTCAACTTTAAGAGAGTTGAGAAAGGGGGCTGGATTGCCATCTCTCGTAGTAAAAAGCTCAGAGTTTTAAGCTCTGAGGGAGTTGAGAAAGGAGAGAAAGGGAGGTGGATCGCCACTGCTAGCAACAAAAAAGTTCAAAACTCAAAGCTTTGAGAGAAATGAGAGAAGAAGGGGGGGTGTATCACCATCGCCATCAACAAAAAAACTCAAAACTTTAAGCTTTGAAAGATATGAGAGAAGAGAAAAGGGGGGTGGATCACCATCGCTAGCAACAAGAGAGCTAAGAGCTTTGAGAGAGATGAGAGAGGAAAGAAAGGTTCACCATTGCCGATAGCAAGAGAGCTCTAAGCTCTAAGAGAAATGAGAAAGGAAAGAAGGGGGTGGATCACCATCGCCAATAGGAAAGTCCAAAGCTTCAAATTTTGAGAAAGTTGAGAGAAACAAGGGGGGGTGTTGATCGCCATTGCCAACAACAAGCAAGCTCAAAGTTCCAAGCTCTGAAATAGTTGAAAAAGGATAAGGAGCATCAATCACCATCACTGGCAATAGGCAAGTTTAGAGCTCAAAACTTAGAGACAACTAAAAAATGAGATAAAGATTAAAGATGAGAGAGTTGAGAGAGAGAGAGTAGAGAGGGGATGTAGTGCCATCACTGCAATTGTGAAAGATGAGAGAGAGAGGAAAGACGAAAGAGTTGAGAGAGTTATAGAAAAGGGATGCAACACCATTGCTATAATTGTGAGAGATGAGAGAGAGAGGAGAGACAAGAAAGTTGAGAGAGATCAAAGAGTAGAGAAGGGACACAATGCTATTGTGGTAGTTATGAGAAATGAAAGAGAGGAAAAATAAGAGAGTTGAGAAGGGACGCGGTGGCAACACTATAGTTGTGAAAGATGAAGGAGGCGAGAGATGAACGAATTGAAAAAGTGAAAGTAAAAAGGGGATGCGATGCCATCATTGTAGGCGTAAGAGATGAAAGAGTGGAGAGAGAGGATAGAGTTTGACGTGACGCCATCACCAGCAAGTGCAAGAGATGCGAAAGAGATCAAAAAGATAAAGAGGAGAGATGAAAGAGTTGAGAAAGAGGAGAGAGGGGACACATTGCCATCATTAGTAGTTGCAAAAGCTCAAAGTGTTTAGAGATAGGGGCATCAATCATAAAAAGAGTGAACGTTAGTTGTATAGACCTGCAAACACAAATCAAAGACAAACATTACCTTGATAACATCAAGCTTAGAGGAGCTTAAAGAAGCAACATGGTTGGGAGTCAAATGCTTGGTGGAGGCGATGAAAAACCCGCGCCCACAAAGAGTTTGAAAGAGTCGGAGAGAGAGAGATGTAGCGCAACAAAGAGTCAAATGCTTGGTGGGGGTGACAGAGAACCTGTGCCCACAAACATTTGGGAAGGGGCGGCAGATTTGGTGAACGGGAATGTGTTTACCCATAATCATTGATCTCTAAGCCTATTGCATGGGATTTGAGCTCTATGACCAAACCAAAACGCTTACTTTGAGGGAATTTTCCATCCAAATTTTCATTCAGTTTGATAGCCGGGTAGATAGCGCTCGTTAGTGCCCAAGTTAGTGTTTGGTTTTAAGTGACTAAACAAGCCTTCACGGGCTGCCATGTGTGTGATCCGTTTTTTAAAACCAAATTTACCCACCCTCTCCCCAAAAACTTTGAGGAGCGTATCTTCCTCATTTTAAACTGGTTTTGAGCAATTTAAACAACCATGGATGCACTTTCTAGGGGACTATATTTTATCTTCAGACTGTAGGTGGAAAGAAGGCAGATTGAGTGAGACAGAGGTGAGTGAGACACTAAGTGTTCAGTCACCAGCCTGTTTACCCTATTACCTCATTCCTTATGCCAAGCAATTCACTGAGAGCAACACATTCCAACCTCATTTGCCTTTTGGTTCATAAGGCATAATAATGGCCTATTATCAACCCATTAACATAAACTTTGCTTACTCTGCATCATTTACCATTGCCCATTTCTTTCCTCTTGTGTTCTTTTGCCTTGGTGCTCAAACACCCCTCCTCACTTGCCCATGTTATATGTCTCTCCATGTCCCATTTTCCTCCTACAAAAAATACTATGATGGGTCCTTGCTTGATTGGCCCGCTTCAAAGGAACAAGCCACATATCCTACTCAATTCATGTTGATGATTCCCATCACACAAACAACCCTAATTTTGCCACAAAAGGCAAATTGAGGAAAATTCACTATGTAGTATGGCTATCCCTATCTTAAACCCAGAAAAAATAAATATAATTAATTAATTAAAAAAGAAATTAAAAAGAAATCTGTTTACTTGGTTTAAGCAGAGTGTTCCCAAGCCATCTTGATGAATATAGTATGTACTAAGGTAGGATAATAATGTAATGTCATATAATGTGATGAGAAAACATGACATAATCTGCCACCCCATCATACCTTAACATACTCTGAACAAAGCTGACCTACGAACATACCAATCCCATAAGGGTGAATGGTGTACCAAAAGATGGCCATGTGTCTACTACTAGGGCTTATTATCGCATGAGCATAACCCTAGTAGACCCATGATTTAACATGAATCATGTTTTCATGTAGGCAAATGAATATTATATTCGTATGATATTTTCGACATTTGTGTCTAATGAATTGTGCCATTAGTCGCATGCCTATTCCACATGGGAATGCTGCATGGGCGAATGAGGCAAACCCGTTACAGCAAGTGGCATTCCCTAAGGACAGGCAATGGGTCAATCAGGGCCCATTTTAGAGCATAACACATCATCCTACATATCCATTAAATTTCACATTAATATGTTTTTATTATATTAATTATATTAATATGATTTATTTTATGTTTTATTATTACATAATATATATCCACTGGGTACCCACCAGTACCCAGACTCACCCACACTCATACCATGGTAAAAAACAGAACACCCGTGTTGGTTGGTTATCTGATATTTTTAATAACCTCTGGTTCCAGTTCAGAATTCAGATGTTTTGACTTTCTGAAAGATTTTCAGAATAAATAAGTTAATTAATTAATTAATTAAAAATTAAAAAATTGGCTCTGCTTTTTTCAAAAAGCATAAAAAAAATGGCAGTTTTCACAAAATAATTTGCCAAGTGAATCGGCGGTTTTATAGAAGGTTATTTGACCGGTTCTCAGATCTTTTTGAGAACCGTGATTATACGAGGGGACTCAGTTCTCAGATTTTCTGAGAACTGTGCCTTGTATGTTGGAACCAATTGTCGATTTTTTAAAAACCATGGTTATACCTCACCCTGAGAACCGCCAGTTATCTGTTTCCATTTCCGATAACCATCAAATACGGGTATAAACCATGAATCTCTAATTGTTTTGGGTTTCTTCTAAACATCACAAATTATCCTTTTCCTTAAGCGAGACGAGGGTCTCCCAGGTCAAATTGAAACATTTTTGTGAGGCCAAATTTAGCCACTAAGACTCGCCAAACTCAAGAAAGTGAAGATACAATTGCGAGTAGGCGACAATTGTATATGAATCACGGTTCTCAATCATTTTTGAAGCGGTCAAATAACCGCCCAGAACACTGTCGGTTCTTTCACAAAACCGGGATGGGTTCTTGGAGTTTCTGAAGTAACTAGACCTGATGGTTATTAACAGAAATCAAATACCATCCAGCACTGATTGTTGCTATTTACCACATTCCTGAATTAGCAAACACGGGTATTTGATAATAGATCAAATACATAATATGTAATTAAAACAAATCATTTTTGAAACAACCACAAACCTTTGGTGTTCTTATGGGCAACAACAATCAACATAAAAAATCAAACTGTAATGAAAAATAGGTTTAATTTTTTTAAAAAAAAATTAATTAATTATTTTTTTCCCCTCTCAATAGGGAAATGCAGTTGCTAGATTTGAATAATAATTTGGGATTGTAGTTTTTTGGTTACAATTTTAACAATGCAACAAATAAATTTCTATATATATATGAAATTGCAGAGAAATCTCCACAAGAGCCATTTTGAAGGCAAAACTGGGAATAAGCATAGTCATGACCAATGTTGGGCGGGTATATGGAAATAGGTGCTCAGAATTGGGCCGGGTATTAGTCGACTCTTTTGCACAAAATTGGTCGGGTATGATTCAAGGTGATACCCGGGATAATGCTCACCCCTTTGTTCTCACTTCAGTGAGACCCGCTCACTTGAGAGACTCGTACTATCAAAATGCAAAATATGAGAACCGTCCAATCCAAGGTATTAAAAAAAAAAAACCCAAAAAAGGTTCTCAATTTTAGCATTAATGGGCAACTTACTCTAGAGATACCTAAGATGCAATCCTTTTTTTAAAAATGGATTACAAATATCAATTATTGTTACATAATTGATTATTCTTACATTTGTGAGAATGGGTAACTTGAGAACCAATTGAATTATTTATTTATTTATTTTTGATACCTTGAACAATTCTCATAAACAATTTTTTTTTCTTTTCTCTTTTGTGAATTTTGTGAATTATATTTGGATATATAATTTTCCAAAAAAAAAAAACTGAAAAATTCATGATCTTGAATTTTCTTTTTCAGTTTTTGAAAAAATAACTTGTCATATCTAGACCTAGGCAATAGCTAGGTTGCCAATTGTAGCAAGGTTTTTGAAAAAACAATATTGTCATTATTTATTGCTAGATCCTTTTGGGGTCCTCATCACGGAACTTACTTGACAAATCTGAAAAAAAAAATCCTGGTCATAAATTATAACTAGTGTTGTTGCGAGGATATTGGGTATGTAGGGTAAAAACTAGGGTTTCAGGGTCAAGTTCTAATGACCCGCACCCAAGGTGACACCATTTTGTTTCAATCGGTGCAAGAATTGAACCATGAAACTAGTCATTTGCTAGATTCAAAACTAGGAGTAAATATTTTTGAAAACGGGATCATGATATTTAGGTTTAAGAGTTGATTTTAACATTCAAAAAAAAGTTAATAAGTAGGTAAAACTTTACTAATTTTTAAATAGTTGTTGAACTCCATATCTACATAAACCTTATTTTAATTTATTGTAAAATTTTGTATTCACATGATGTTTAGCAATTGGGGAGTGTGTAATATGCACATAGAAACCAACCCAAGCATGAAGAATCTCCAATTCTTAGGAGTAAGAGATTTCCAACACTTCCACTCAAGAGATATATAAAAAAAATTGAGACTCCCAAAAATATATTTTTAAGAGCAAGTAGAATTTCCAACACTTCAAGCTCTCAAATACCCAAATCAAGTGGAAAATAGCCTCAATGAAGAAGCAATGCACGGAATGTGAAAAAATGAAAAATCATGTGGTAATAATAATACAAATTTATGCATGTGTGTGTGTGTGTGTGTGTGTGTGTGTAGATCATATATAGTGTGTTTTTTTTTGTCCTCTTTGCTTTTGTGAAATATGTCCAAAATGGGTGACAAAATGACACAACACCCATTGGACATAGCATTTCAAGGCATCAAATTTGCTGGCACCCAATTGCATCAAGAAGAAAAAAAACTTAAAAATCTGGGTTCCAAAATCCATACTTTCTTATTGCACCCAATTGTGTCAAGAAATACAAAATCACGGTTCCAGAATCAATGCTTTCTTGTTGCACCCAAATTGCACACTAGGAAATTAATAGAATCTGGGTTGCAGAATCAATTCTTTTCCTGCATGTCATTATTCTCTATATGTCTTCTTCTTGCAGCAATGGAATAGAGAAGACAGCCTGAGGAAGAGCTGAAAGCTGCTCTCTTTTATGCTGCACTAGTTTTACAGTCGTCAACAACAAGAGGTTGCCAGGAGCTGACTGCAATGTTTTTGCACGGTAGAAGTGTAGTACTTTCATTGCAGAAATGCCATTGCAGTTCACATGGTGAACTTTCTTCAACCAAATCTTCTTGCATGCATCCTTGTGGAGAAGAATTGATTTACCCTGTGTTCCATAAAACCATAACACCAGGTCCAAGTGCAATCCATCCATCTCGATTACCTTGAAAACCCTTGCGAACTACTAATTTGAAGCATTCCATCCATCTACAAATGCCACTGAGGATGTGGCTTGTATGCATGAAATCTCATGCCAATTTAGCTGCAAATGCCATTGAGGATGGGGCTTGTTTGCATGAAATCTCATGCCAATTCAGCTGCAAATGCCATTGAGGATTGAGCTTGTTTGCATGAAATCTGAGGGCAATTTAGATGTGAATGCCATTGAGGGACCTGGACACGAATACTTCACCTTCCCCCTCCAGTCACATAATTTGTTTGTTGCAACCCACCACCCAACAAGGTGCCGGTGTACCCTGCAACCTTGAAGAAGGGGGAAAAACAAAAGGAAAGAAAAAAACCAGTGTTGGGTGGTTATCAGAAACATGAACAGACCCGTGAAGGTTATCAGGGTGGTTCTTAGGTTTCATAACTGGTTCTTAGGATCCATAAAGACCCGTTTGATTGATCAGCAAATTAACATCAATTTGTGCTTGATTGTTCCTTCTGGGAGTTGTGGGTTGGTTGGTATTTTGCTCTGTTTAAGTCCAGATTTTGCATGTGATATTGCTCTGAATTCATGAACTAATTTCATCATCATAATATTATGGCAAGGATGAATATTTTGGTCAGTGTTTTGCTCTGTTTAAGTCCAGATTTTGCATGTGATATTGCTCTGAATAATTCACGGGCTAATTTCATCATCATAGTATGGCAAAGGATGAATAGTTTGGTCATTCATATTGAGGCTCTCTTAATGAAAGCATCAAAGAGGCCTGGATTTGTTTCTCTCTTTGTTTTGTATCCTAATTTGAAGGCGAAAATTCATGTCGATTGAATCTTGATGTACATCAAGGCTTTTTTCTTTTCTTTTTTTTTCCCCTTTTTTGTAAATATAGCTCAAGTGGTAATCATCCAGAAGACAATTAAAGAAAATCTGGCAACAAACAAAAAATGCAAGTCAATTTTTAGTTAAAAATGAAACATCCATCTATACTGTTTGCTACCCTACTGGAACTTAATAAAAAAATCTGGTGACTTTTTTTTCTTTTTTTTTTTCCCCCTTTTTAAATTTCTGAAATTTGGCAACTAGAAAACCCAAATAACACTTTTATGATGCCATTTTCCAAATGTTTTTGGCCACAATGGCGGAAATTTGCCTTACAAAAAACCTTTGATGAAGTGCATGCGGAAAAAAATGAAGCATCCATCTATACTATTTGCTACTCTATTGGAACTTAATACAAAAATTGGTGATTTTTCTTTTAAAATTTTTCTGAAATGTGGTGACTAGAAAATCCAAATAACACTTTTATGTTGCCATTTTCCTTTTTCTTTTTTCTCTTTTTGCCACAGTTGTGAAATTTTGGCAAAAAAAAAACCCTTGATGATGTACACGCAACTTTTCCAACTTTTCTTTATATACATTTGGTTTTGAAGTGTGATGTTCACCTACGAAGTAACAAAAGGCTTGTTATAGAAAACATGGGTAGCATGAACTTTGAGTTAATGCACAAGTGCAAAGAGCATTGGTAAAAGAAGGAATGTTGATACAATTTCATGTGATCTAGTGCCCGAATGCATTCCTCTGTTGAGAGTTCTATTGCACATTCAATTCACATGCTTCCCAAAGGATTATTGTCTTAAGCACCATTTGGTTGACATCTTATGTACATGGATTTTAAATGGGAAGCACGAATAAGGATTGTTGGAAGGGAGCAAGGTCTTGAAACATGAATGTATTGGTTGAGTTTGCTTGATTTGAAATTGAGTTGTAAATGGAATTGACCTCAATGTTACAACTTGTTGTAATGTCCACGAATGTTGTTGTATGTGTCATGCACTCCTAGAGTGTAGTGGCACCCAACTTTACTTTAAAACAAAACAATGACATTCAATTACACTTCTTGCTTATGAATGAGCTTTGGATTGTCAAAACATGAAAGAGAACACTCCAAAGTCATTCCTTAGGGATAACTTCACAAAAGGAAAAAAAAATTGAAATCTTGTTCATATTTAATTGGGTTTAGTTTTTTAAGGAAATAAAATATATAATGCTATGGATTCTTTAGAAGTTGGTTTCACAATATTTGTATTGCCATAAGGTACTTCTTTGGTTGGCCTACGACTAACTACACATACTTATAGGAACATTAAACCTTGTTGACAATAGAAATACAAATTCTCAAGTTCCCTCTTGACTTACTTAAATATATTAATTTAATAGAACTTTGATCAAAGCATATGGGCTATGGAATGGTAACCTCATGGGAACAACATAAGTTATGGGGAGTCATGGGAACTTTATTCTAGATGTGTGAATTGCATTTGGAAAAACCATAAGATAATCAAAGGTGGTTTCGACAATCATGATCTCAATAACCTTGTCTAGACTACCTATAAAATATACAAGCCCCTTTCTTCTTGTTCTTTCTTTTTTGCACAAGATTATCAATAATATTTTTATTTCAAATAAACCTCTTTTTTTTTTGTCTTTCCAAAGGCTTAATCCTTTGTATACATGTCAAAATCATAATTTATAAGTTTTCAAAAATTAAAATTTGCCAAAGAAAAATATTTTGTGTTCACCTTGTGGTTGAACAATATATAAATTAGCAACAACTTCGAACAACATCAAACAATTCATGCTGACCATAATTGCTGATAATAAAAATATGGATGTGGAATTTTTTTGGTCATTTCTAGCAAATTGTGTGCAGATTCATTAATCAATTTTTGCATCAAATTTTTTTTTTGGTCCCCCTTGCCCTGCCCCCCATTTCGGGCTCATGAGTCATAAGTTGAGCTGTATTACACTAGCACCTTGACCAATTTGACACTAATTATACTATTTAAAGATTTTTTTGAAATTTTCAAAAAAAAATTCTTCCAAATCAAAAAATATTGTGAAGGACAATAGTGAATATTTAGGAATATTCCATTTGTTGAAATGAATTTTTCAAAATTAATTAATTATTCGATGGACAAGTGTTGAAATGGCCAAGGTACTACGGTATTTAGACTTGAAGACCTGAACATATCATGGCATTAGCAATCAAAGAAAACATTTAACATCCCAATTCAAGTACCCATCACGGTTCTTGAGAGATCAACCCTAACTAATACCATACTTACCTTGGCAGTTTCAACATTAATTAAATTATTTAAAAAATGTTGAAATTTTCCAAATAAAATAAATTTTCAAGAAACAAAATTGCCTGAAGAAAGATAGAAAACCTAAAGGAATATTCAAAAATATGGCATGGAATCCTCAAATATAACTAACTATTCAATAGACATATGTTGTACTACGTACGGTATGCAACACAATTAGGCTCGAATCATGTGTAAGGTTTAGGGTTTATGATAGGTTTAGGGTTTATGATTTTGGAGTGCCCTCAATGAGGTGTTATAGACAAGGTATTAGTTAACTCAAGCATGGTTAGTGTGGTTTAAAGACCTACCACCAAAATAACCTCGGGGGTTACAAGCTATATATAGCATGCCATGTAACTAGTTGAGGCTTGTATGAGGTGTGCACATGAAATGGCTATGTTACATATGTAGTGCACTACAAGGTACTTCCTAATGAAACTTGGCAAGGTTTCTCTAGTGGAACAAGGTGGCCCATGAATTGGAACAAGCTACAAAATATCACAACACATCCTCCAAAAAACTAAAATGAAAAAGTCCATGGCAAAAAACCCCACAACTATAGCCATTTGATCTTAGACATGTGGCATTACCTAAAACGTAGGATTGGCAAAACATTAATCTTTAAACAAAAAGTTACGTGTCCTTACATTTACAACCATCCATATGATGATGCACATGGCCTAAAATGAACCATTGGATTTAGGGTATAAATCTATGTATGAAGGAAGGTTGTTTGTTTGTTTGATTTGTTTTGTTTGATTTTGTTTGTCATGTCGAGATCTCCCAAACCACATCGCCTCTTGTCGTATTCTTGGTATTGTTGGAAAACCCTCAATGAGTAGAAGTGCATCTAGTTGGTTTTGTAATGTTTTGACAGTGGAAAAATTATAGAATATTGCACAAATTTTCAAAAAAAAATCATTTAAATCAAAAATACAAATTTATAAAAAAAACTTTGGGTGCACTATTGGTATTGTTGAAAAAATATAATGAAGGTAATTTGGAAATTTTTAAACCTAGGATGCGAGAGATATTGAATTTTGAGTTTTTTTTTTTGTCATTGGAAATTCAATTAAATTACAAAAAAATAATTTAATTGGAAGGAAAATTTAGTTGTGTAGGTAACCATCTCACACTTGGGCTAACGGCACTGGCTACACTAGTCCCCATTACATAAACAAAGCCAAAAAAAATTAGGGTAGTTTTTGGGGGGAAGTTTTGGTAGGGTTAACCCAACTTTTTCTTTTCTTTCCTATCTTTTTCTTTTGGATTCAAAAACAGCCTACCAACCAACCAAACCCTAATTGTTCATATCTTTACACAAATCTCACTTGACCACTTTGCAAAAGGGGAACAAGATCAAACTCCAAGATAAAGATACCTTGTAACTTTAGATAATTTAAATAAAAAATGGAATTTTACCCTCCAAAAAAATAAAATTAAATAAAATAAAAAGGTAAGGGTAGGGCAAAGTCTGAGGCCACATGCTTTACCAAGTGCAAAGACCTAAGGGCCTTACCCTACACTTGGGCCTTATTCTACCTACATATCCCTAGGGCCTTACTCTACCCTTGGGCAACCACTTGGGATACAAGGGTTAGCCTCTCAACACAAGGAGGGGTCACTCCCTTAAGCACAATATATATTGTAGACAATTGTGGCAATTTTTTATGATTAATTTTTTTTTTTTAAAAATTCTTTTGCATTTTTATTTTTTTTCAGAAATAGGGAATTTGCAACATAATATTTCTTATTATTCTAACCCACCATTTTGGATTGTGGTCCTAGTGTCAAATTTTCCAATTTTCCAAAGAAGCTTGTCATTAAGTTATTACATCACACTTCCATTCATTGGCAAGGATGTCTAGATGAAACATTTGACAATCTATTACAAAAGTAGTAGTCTAGTCCTTAAGTCCTTTAGATTATTATTATTATTATTTAAAAAATAAATAAATTGGTATGTGTGGCAAATTTTCACTATATTTTGTGACAAAAAACTTGAGAAAAACTTGGATAAACTCCGGTTTTTAGTGTTAAAAAAAATTCAGCAAAAATAATCAAATTTTCAAAATATTCTTTTTGTAAAAAGAATGAATAGCCTAGCTTCAAAATTTTAAATCCTAAAGGACTCATCAGCTCCTACCATCTTTTTTCCTTTTTTTTTTTTTTTCTTTTTTTGTAAGAGAGGAATTTGACAAGACCACCAAAATTGCTCACATTTGAATTTTCATCAATTATTGACATGAAAATTTCACTTTTTCAATTTCAAGAGTGATATATCTTGAAATTATAATATTCTTTTATTTTCACAACTTTTATCCTTGACTCTTTCTCTAATATGTTTTGACAACTTTCATTTCAAAGTGAAGGCAAATGATCATAACTTAGACTTTTTAAATTAATTTGACTAATAAAATATATTCCATATTTTTTTTAAATATTATAAAAATTGATAAACCTCCACCTTTTTTACCATTATTCTTACATCTTTCTCACATATGTTTAGAAAGAACTTCCCTTCCAAAATGAAGGTAAATATGACTTTCCCATACAAAATTTTATCATAAATATTTAAAGAATTAGAATGATTGTAAAAATGAACATCAAAGATAAATCTAATTTTTCTTTTATTTTAAATAATTTTGGATATTCTTGTGAGAACTAGTTAAATATAAATTCACATTTTATTTTATTTTTTGCATTTTTTTTTTTTTTTTTTTTTTGTATATTTTTTTTTTTTTAAATTTTTAAATATTATTCTTATAATTATTTCAGTGTGTCCTTTTGGGGCAATTCCCTTAGTGAAAAATC
>Ga0116227_10010358_pt1 | contig 16336 bp, 5 predicted proteins | sample S1TSphgellanicum_FD_89693 | JGI IMG/M metagenome (GOLD analysis project Ga0116227, IMG submission 89693) | Host-associated microbial communities from peat moss isolated from Minnesota, USA - S1T2_Fb - Sphagnum magellanicum MG | ecosystem: Host-associated > Plants > Peat moss > Unclassified...
GGGGTGTTGGTGTTTGGGGAGCACGGAAAAAAAGCCCCACACACCCCCCCCCCCCCACACCCAAAAAACATAACCCCCCCCCCCCCCCCCCCCCCCCCTTGTGAGGTGCCCTTTCCTCAAAAAATTGACATGAGTTTGAATCTCACACTCTCCAGTCACCTTGTCGATTTGTATGGTGCTGCAGAGGCTAAGAGGAAGATTATGCTTTGTAAGGTACCTGCAAATGCAAACAGAAAAAAAATAGGTCAGGTGATAAAACCCTGCCAAACTTTATGAAAAGAAAACACCCAAGCAAGGGAGTGAAGAAGAAACAAGGGGGCAAGGACCAAAGTCCAGGCAAGCAAACAGCCCGAAAGAGGCGGGCCACAAGGAGTTAAGGGAGCCACTAAGTACCGAAACCTCCACCAGGTTAGGTTGCTTTTCCTTCGATATAAAGCTAAAAGCCACCTGACTCTTACAGTATCAGCAATCCGGACAACAGCCTCAAATTTGAAGCCCAAATTGTGGAAGGCATTTCTACTCTGGATATGAGACTTGCATGGTCCCCACTTGAAAAAGCTCCTAGAAGTTGAAGAAGATGATGAAGGCAGAACACTAAACACCCTTTCCTGACTTTGCGGGTGATGGGGGCTATGTAACCCAGTACGCACCAATGCACTATCCATTGGAAACCTCTTATGACTCAGTTGTGGTTCCACCTTGGGTAACTTATTTTGTAAACCCTCCTACCACTCCCCTCCCCCCCCCGCCTCCCCCCCCGCCTCACACTAACTAGGTAACTGTAGATGTAAGTGGGTAGGTAACCTAGGTAAGTAAATACGAATCAAATAGGAATGTAAGTGGTTAGTGGGTAGGTAGGTAAGGCACTTGGTTAGTCACTACAATGATAGTTGCATGTGGATGGTGACTGCATTTCTAACCACTGTGGTTATCTATGAGACAAGAATACAATGTTTCCTCTCCACCCACTATCCATTCTGCAATGGTATGACGGTGGGTGCCAGGTTTTTTTAAGACAAACAAAATTTGGGAAATTTTTTGAATTTTTTTTTCTACAGTAAAATAGACTAAATGTGCTTCTTCTTTTTTGGAAATTATTAAATTTCCTTTATGTAAAAAAATTTAGAAAAAAGAAAACCCCTGCTGGTGGTGGGTGCTGCTGGTTCACTCTGGCCAACAATATAGTGTACAGTAAAGCCAAGCCTATTCCTGAACACCAGAGAACCTATCCATCAACAATTGAGACTAAATTTTGTGTAGGGTAAAACCCACAGAAGGGCAGCATTCATAAAATAAAGCTGCATTCGCACTTGGTGTTAGTGACTTTAGGGTTGAGTCCCCTAACACCATGCTAGCCATTTAGGACTTAAACCTAGTTAGCATGAAAATTTTATGTTAAAACAAACATTGACTTAACATTAAGCTATCACCCATTTATCAATGGGTGCCACCTAGGATGCCACCTGGATTTTCATTTAACACTGACTTAACATCAAGTGTGAATACACCATAAGGAGCCTAGGATGAGGAGGAGGTGGTAATTAATAGTGTGCTTTGTTTGGTGTCAGTACTAAATCTCTTGACTAATACAAAAGGAGCAAGGAAATAGAATCTTGAAGGCGAACAACATAAGAGAAAGAAAAAAGCTACTACTGACAAAGATCCTGACTTCTTTATCAGGCATCCCACCCTCGCCCAGCCTTAATCAAAGTTGCCTTTCTTTTAGCAGCTCCCTGCAAGAAATGTGTAAAGTACCTACTTACACTGATCATCACCATTGCTTTGGGCTTTTTAAAAAGCCTGGGCCTGCGATTTTGCCCTCCCCCAAAAACGTCAAGTTGAGCTGAACTTTGATTTGAACCACAAAAACTCCAGGCAAAGCAATGAAGGGCCTTAAAACTAGCTGAAGTTATGACTGCCATTTTAGTAGTAGATTTGATTTTGTTTGTGTGCCCTCTGTATCTAGACTGGTGTTGATAAGTTCACTCTCTTTTTCAAAGAAAGCATTGGTGGGTAAGATCAGGTTCACAGGCCTCCCCCCCCCCTATTAGGGCCTTTAGTAATATTAATTACATTCAAGATAGTGCGTTAATTGTTTCCTAAGAGTATCTCCATCAACGCCTCTCTATGGGACCGACCCTGCAACAAAATATTTCTCACATCCAAGTTTCAGTTACTAACTTTTTTCCAACCCCACCCATAAAACTGGAAACTGCAACCAGATGGGAGACTACTAATAGCAACTCACTTGGACCAATCAAACTATCTAGCCAATCAGAAACAGGGAGTAGTTAATAAATATGGTTTGACTGTGTTTTAGTACACACTGTTCCAGGCTCCTCCTCCTCCTCCTCCAGGACTCTGGAAGGTGTGTGTTTTTTCAGGGTACTACTGGCAGCAGTCTTCCACTGGAATCACTGATAAACCTCATCCAAGATTTCTTGTGCAGGACCACATACTAAGGGTTGGTGGAGTGGATGATGCTCTCTCTACTAATCCTTATGAAAAAAATGAGAAAATATATGGTGAGAGAGGATTTCATAAATGCAATCACTTAAGTCAATCATTATAGCCGACCAATGAAGAGGAGTCAGTGCCTTTTACGAGAGCACTCGACACTATTGTGCACATATACCGGCAATATTCGTGTTCTCCATAACAAAAGCACTCGTACTTCTTCGTTCAAAATATATCCAGGTCAATTTATTGCTGCAGGTGGAAGTGCTCGAAGGATTGGGTGTCTGGACCCTTGATTGGTGGTTCTCAAAAATTGGAAGAACGGCCCGTCATGATAAGACAGGCTGTTGTTGTCAAACATCATCGGAGAACTAGTCAAAGAACTTACCTTGAACCACCAGTCCTTTCTTGCTTTACCCACCAGTTTTTTTTAAAGTCAAAACTGCAGGTTGTCTTATTTTTAAAAATTATCCCCTGAAAGTCCATACTCGGAGGCAGAGTTTTTTTTTTTTGGGGGGCAATTTTGTATTATAGCCAAAGTGGCAATGATCTACAAGAAGATTTAGCCAAATTTGGTTACAAACTAAATATGAAAGCAATGTAAAAAAAAACATCCTTGTCTATTGTTGGCTACCTACTTGAACCATATACAAATATCTCTGGCTATTTTTTTCAATTTTGATCGAATTTTGGCTATTGAAATTTTCAAAAAGCACATGATTTTAGCACTTTCAATTTTTAGTATAGCATTTTGGCTATATATAGCCAGTGAAAAAAAGGCTGCCTGGAGATTGTGAAAATGTAAAAAAAAACCCCAAAAGTTTGATTTTGAAAATTTTCAAAACCCTGGGATTGCAGGTTATTAATAGTGGTGGACGGTTACCCAGTTAGAATTGCCAGTTCCGGTTAGTAAGAACCAAATCAAAACTGCGTATTATTTTAGGAAGCTCATGAGACAACAGAATATTTTTTAATATGTTATGAAATAATGACATATTCTTAATATATTTTTAATATATTCTTAAAATATTTTCAAAATGAATTATTGACAACCTATCTATATTTAATAAATTATAATTTTCACCTTTTTCTTAATAAGTTGTACCTTTTTTTTTTGGACGCTGTTTGTAATAAAATGGAAATGACCTCCTTGGGTCTCTGATTTTTTTAGAACAACAATTATGTATTAGGTAACCGGTGAGAGGAGTTGAATTACCGAATACAGTTGAGGCATGAATGCGTCAAGACTCTTTCAGTAATCCGACTTCTCTCGCCAATTATTGGGAGTATGCTTGAATTTTGAATTTTGTGTTTCTAGTCTTGTTGACGTTATGTGTTATAACCCCCGACCCTCCCCCGGACCAATGACCAAGTGACACATTGGACAATGCGGTCCAGAAACCAGTTACCTTATTTGAGAACCTGCCTGATAACCGGGTGGATATATCCACCCAGTTATCAGGTTCAATGTTTTGATGGTTACAGTTTTATTTTATGTGCACATCTTTTGCACCCAGCAAGATATGAATGGCAGCTTTTGAAGAACCAGGGTATGTTTCCAATATGGCCAAATTCTATATACGACATGGGTAAGGGGACCTACTAGGATGCATATTATGGTTCATATCTGACCCTATTCCATGCATATTAGGATGCATATTATGATTCATAATAACCAGCCCGAGGGCAGTTTCAACACATGTTTGTGAAATAATTAATTAAAATTGAAGATTCGGAGGTTGAAAAATATAGAATGTATTCTTTGTATATTTCAAAGACATTCCATATTTTCTTTCAAAAAAAAAATTTTTTTAAAGAAAAAAATTTTTAATTCCAACATTTTATAAATAATGTTAGCATCAAAGGTGCCAACGCACCACTACCGTATATATCAGATCAACATTGGTTGAACCATGTGATATTGCAGTTTGGTCGGATAGGTCACTGGCTGTCAAAGATCCAGGGTATGTTTCCAATATGGCCGAATTCAACACTAGGAGGGTAGGGGACCTACCAAAGATGCATATTATGGTTCATATCCGATCAAACCTTATATATGAGATCAACATCGGTTGAACCATGTGATATCAGAGTTTGGTCCAATAGGTCAGGGGCCACAAATTGTACCTATTCATGCAAGAGCAGTGGAATTTTATTTTTATTTTTACAAAAATGGTAAGATTAATGAGATCGGTAACATAGCATTGACATTGTTAACTATAGTTGTGAAAGAAGAGTCAGAAGTGATGGCTTGCTTTTGGCACTCACATGGGGCCAATATTCAATCTACATACTTACATGACGTAGTGCCTTCATGTCATCAAAAGTCATAAATCATCAAAAAGCTCACGAGCATTACATGTTCCATAATACACAACATAGACGCATATTGATTAGTATGAATTTCTATGCACACAACTCAAAACTTTTCACTATGACATTAAATTCAACAGAAACTAATGTGATATCTCTGAGGTGAAAGATTCAGAACTTGTCGGATGGATTTGTTGGCATTAAAGACAACAATCACTTTCATGTACATCCATCCCTCTTGGGGGATGGGGGATGTTAAATTTTTATCCGTGATGCTTACATACATATTTCAGACTAATCCTCTCTTTACTTCCCTAACTCATATGTCAAAATTGACATTCCCTATCAACATTAGTGATTTCAATCAATTTTCCTTACCATTTCATGTGACCAACCCAAACCTTGAAAACCTGGTAATACTAAAACCTAAATTCCTTCATCAAGTCCCACACATATGAGCACACTACATACCATGATAGAGAGAGAGAGAAGATGATTAGGTGCCTATGTGATACGGATACATACTTGCATCATAACATGGATGCTGTTGAAGACAAATTGGGTCAGGTTCAATATTTTGATGAGTAGGGATCAAATTTTTGGGGACCAAAAGCCTCGATCAACCCTAGGTTTTCATGGATGACAAAGAGTAAGTTAAATTCACCCCAATCCACCAAGCACACATTCCATTTGCAAGCTTTAGGTTAGAGGAAAAAACCCAAAAATGAAGAATCAACCCCAAATTTTGATTTATACCCCAAAGGAAAGAGAGAAAGATATGGAGGGTTGGTAAAAACCGGACCAACACATAAAGGATGAAAAATTCCATTTTATGAAATAAGACAAAATTTCAGTTCCCTTCGTCCATCCTACACAGAAAATACTTAGTAGAGGAGAGAATCATCACCATTCACCACTGGTAAAATGTAAATCATAGGTGCACATGTGAAGCCAGAAATATACAATTCATCACCATGTATATAGGTTGGTTGGTAAGAAAACCATTGGGAAGCCTTTTTTTAAAAAGGGCTCGGTTCCAGCACTACTTACACATTCTGACAAGAATGTTGGGTCAACCTTTGGGTCCAACCCATTTGGCCCCCCCCACCCGACCTGGCTCTCTGCACTAGAGAACCAGTTGGGTGGGACGGGTTTGATTCTGCCAGGGTAAGCCCTCATTGAGTAAGGGTGAGCCCCACATGTTTCCTCTACTTTTAGCATCAAAAAAAAATTATGGGCTCACGTCACCCAGTCAGAACTTACCTGGCAGAATTGGCAGTGCCTGTTCTGCTTCTAGACCCTCGGAGGCAGAATTGGCAGTTTGTGAAAGAGGCATTAGGGGATGCCTGACTATTGAGCACTGCCTAAGTGACAATTCTGCCAGGTAAGCCCTCACCGGAATGGGCTACAGAACTGTTCTCTGGTGTTTAAAAGTAGGTGTTGAAATGCAGAATGGGCAGTGCCAAGTGATCATTCTGCTTCTTGCTTGATCACCCAGCATCGGATGCCTATTTGGGTGAATAACCATCCCTGGCTTTTGGAATGTTTATCCCAAGGTAGGTTTTGTGAATCACCAAAACACTCCAAATTCATCATAACCCAATTCAACCAGGATCATTCCTCATGACCATAGTTTCCAAAACTGATGTTGTTGTTGTTTTGGAGTTGAGGGCCATGTGACACATGCCTTCCAAGTTGCCCTATTCAGCCAAATAAGCATCCCTGGCTTTCCGGATTGTTTCCCCCAAGGTAGGTTTTGTGAATCACCGAAACACTCCAAATTGATCAAATCCCGATTCAACCCAGTTCAATCCTCATGGCCATAATTTCAAACCTGGGGGTTGTTGTGTTGTTGGGGGCCATGTGGCACCGGCCAATCTGACAAACTTTTTGTCACTATTACCATCTCCATATTGTGACAATTCCCAAAACAAGGGGCCAAGGACGAGGCAGTATTATATGGACTGTATACAAGAAAACAAATGTATGTAAGACTCCTTAGTAGTTTCACTATTCCTTAGTAGTTTCACTACTCCCTTCGCCGGAGGTGAGGTTTGGTTGGGCTTGGTATGTGGGTGACTCATCAAAGATGTTTTCATGATTGGTTTTGCCAAATGTTGCTTCCTTTGGTAGAAATGATGATGCTTCAGGGTTTTGACTATTGAGGGTGTGAAGTCTTCTCATCATGTGTATTATTGCTAAATGACATTTTTAGATGATCACAGAAAACATATTCGAAATCTTTGTTGGAGGATGTTACAAAAAATTCATTAGTTTTGACAAATTGTTCATTCTTCAAACTAACTTCAACCCTGCAAGATTAATTATTTATAGACCCTAAAACAAGAACTGATAAGGTCTTTCTCTCTCAAGAGGGGAGGTAGTTAAAAGGAGAAAACATGGGCTGACAAACACCTCTCCTAATTAGTGATTCCACCCCAAATTGAGTTGAAGAAATGAAAGGACAAAATAGGGTAACCTAACTCCAAAACCTTAAACCAAATGAAATGAACAAAAATGGCATAACTCCAAAGCCTCAAACCCTAAATCCTTAAGCCCTAGTCAAACTGACAAACACCTCAGATACTTACACGAAAATTGAGGTGACCAAAATAGAATAATAAATGTACTCTGATTGAAATGACCAAATGAAATGACAAACAGAGATAACCAAACTCCAAAATTGTAAATCCTTAAAATCCTGAAACCCTAAAAAAGGTCACAAACATCTTGGATAGTTACACGAAAACGGAGATGAGCACATGAAATAACAATTACACTCACATTAACCCTAAAACCTGAATTGGTGTTTAGGTGTTGAGGTTTGCTGTACCCTCAAATTACATTCAAATTATTAACCCTAAAACCTAAAATAGACCTGTAATTTTAGATGACTAAATCCTGAAAATCCTTAGACCCTAGACCCCCTGAATCCTCAACAGAGATACTTAAACCCTAAATCCTGAAAGTCGTTAAACCCTAAATCCTCACTCGAGATCCTTAAACCCTAAATCCGGAGATCCCTTAAACCCTAGACCCCCTAATTCCTCAACAGAGAGCATTAAAACCCTAAATCCTGAAATATTAAAACCCTAGACCACTTGTGCAAACTGTTGGAGCTGATGGAATGGGCACGGAGTGCAAAATTCATTCATGTTTGCTTGCTTGCACTAGCTGAATCCTTCATCAGCTGGTTGATTGAATTCAAGCGCGCATAAATCGCAACAGAGTTGCGTGAATTTTGGTTGTGGAGAGGATTCATCATCTATGGAGTACAGTTGGGGATTTTCAGTACTGATCCGTGTAGAGCAAGCTCCTTCGGTTATGGCGGAAGAAATGGTGCACGACTGCTGCAGCAGCAGCGAACTTGGGGCAATTTTTTGTCGTCAGGAAAATGTGAACTTGGAGTCAGTGACGAGCAGAAAATTGCACAGATTCTTAGATTGGTAGTGGTTGAGCTCGACTGAAAATAATCATGCAATCTGACATTCGCTTTGTCGCCTTTGTCGATTCAGCGGAATTGGAGAACTTTGCGAGTTCAATAATTTGACACGAAGTTGTTGAGAGTTGACACCACTTAGAAGTTCTTCAGATTCTTCAGAAAAACCACAAGTGTTGAATCTGCGGGAAGCAGCACCAGCAGCTCAAGAGCGATTTGAATTCATGTCCACATGTGAAGATTCTATAGAGGAATTCGTGCAGGCACTAACTCCAGAATAACATGATTGTTCACAGACTGATATTCCTCGAAAATCTTGACGACCCATCAAAACTATGGTCCACTACCGTTCTATGGACAAAGCTGCAGATCGATTGTTCAAGCACGTCGCTCATCAAGCAAAATGATCAAAGAAAAAGAAGAAGATCAAAGAAGAAGGATAAAATAATGAAGATACTGCTACTAATGTTCCAACCGACAATCGACCTGCAATTTAACTCGTGGTTGATGCTCGGATTTCTGGAATATACATATAGATATTATGTAGTACCTGGCAGATCGACTCGACAAAGACTCGAGCTCGCTGCTTCGACCATGAAGGCTTCTTTTTCACAACGAAGTTCACAATGAAGTGCTGCACTCAGATTGTGGTACGATTTAGATTGATTTTGTACTGGAAAGAAAGGGAAGCTACAGCTCGCAGATCTTCTTCAGTTGAAGTGCAGACGGAGCAGCTATAGCTGGCGCGGCAATCTAGACCTACTTGCTCCTGAAGTCCAGACTCGGGACTAAAAAAAGGGTCTAGGCTAGTAGCGGGTTTAATGAGTGATGATAAGAAATCAGGCTGCACGGCGTCGACGACGACGACCGGTATACGCAAAGGTTTGGTAAACTGATCTGTGGATGATGATGATGCAGGAAACGGACAAAGAACGTCACTAGCCAGGGACCCACCACGACAGCTGCTACTGTTGCAGCAGCAGCAGCGGCAGCAAACTGCTCGCTCGACGCGGGACCCTTTTCATCGACGAGTCTGCAATTTTCTTACGCGCTATCTGCAGCTGGACACGTTTGTAACCGGCAATAACCAGCCAACAAAATTAGCAGTTGCTGCAACAGCTGCTAGCTAGCTAGCTAGCGCGTAAATTGTAACCACCTTGGATTTTACGGACGGACGGACCGACAGACGGACGGACGGCGTCGGAAAGCAGCTACTAGATTCACTGTAGTAGCTAGATTGATAGATAGATTCGCCAAACCACCCGCGTTCGTTCGTTCGATCGATCGATCCACCGTTCTTTCCTTGCGCGCTTGAACGTAAAAGGGCAAAAAATTGGAATTTTTTGGAGTCAGACTTTGATCAGCAGAAACGACGAACGCTGAGTTTAGATCTAGTCGCTAGCTAGCTACGCTACGCTTCCTTCTTGGGTTGCGCGCACGACAAGTGGGATGTTACCGCGGGGTCATGTGGGTAGGCTAGGCTACTACCCAGCACTAACTACTGTTGGACATAGTCGACGTACCCGCGATTCTGCGCGTTATTATCGTTCTTGCGCGTAAACCAGGCAGCCGACCCCCGTCCCGTCCTCACGGCCGGCCGCGTGCTTGCTTTTTTCATTTTTCTTTTTTTTAATTTTTTGGGTTCGTTTGGTTGTTTGTTTTGAAGCTGAATCGTGGCATCATCATGGTTTGCAGCTTATGGAAGTCGCGGCAGTTATATTAACCTCGGGTTATTATCATGGGGTTGGAGCTGCTGCTGGGAATCGTGACAGCAGCACGATGTGGGTAATGGTGCGTCGACAGAGATTACGCGCGCCGTCAAATGGTGGAGTCCAAAGGATTGTACTCTTCTCTCTACTCACGCCGTTCGGCTGCTTTAATCCGGCTGTCGCAAGCCGCGAGCTGGATCTATGGAGGAGGAGGAGGAGGAGGAGAACCTGAACATGGATGGTCTGATTATGGGATAGTCGATATTGAAGTGCAGGAATCCGGCGGCGGCGATGTAAGATTATCGGCAGCGGCTGCACCTGCTGCAACTCAGGAGGCTGAGGCAGGAGGAGGAGGAGGAGGAGACGAAACCGCTTGCTTGCAGCAGTCGTCTTCGCCTCCGGGCAATTTGTGTCACACTTTGATAGGTTCATGGGTTCTGCCTTGTCGGCCTCACGCGGGAGGCGGGGACGATTATCAGCAGGAGCCTTGTGATCCTTCTAGATCGCTGCAGCAGCTGGAGTCGCCGTTGCCGCCTCCTGGAAGCAGCAGCAGCAGGCGTACACGAAAGAGGGAAAACTCCGATCTTGGTGAAGAGGAGGAGGATGAGGAGGAGCTCTACGTGCGCCGAGCTCGTCAGCCTCTACTGCAGCAGCAGGGCTCGTCACAGTGTTGGGAACCGGGTTCCGAAGTTAGGGTCCGCCTCGGACCCGCGAGAGATGTATTAAGCGAGGAGGCCCAAGAGCCTCCTCCTCGCGGCGTGCAGCAGCAGCAGGAGCAAGATGTGGCTCCAGAAGCAGCTACTGCTGCTGCTGCTGCTGCAGTTGAAGTTAGTAGCTCCTCGCCTCAGAGTGTCTCGGAAGCTGAGCAAGTTGCAGCCAAGCGAGGAAAAGTGATTAGCGGTGAGAAAGACACTCGCCATCCCGTGTACAAAGGGGTGCGAAGACGGCCCTGGGGCATATGGGTGACCGAAATTCGGAGACCGAAGAAGAAGACGCGCATTTGGCTTGGCTCCTTTGCGAGTGCGGAGATGGCGGCTCGTGCTTACGATGCAGCTGCGCTCGCACTCCGAGGTCCTGCGGCCCTTCTCAATTTCCCGGAGTCTTCTGCCTCACTTCCTCGCCCCGCCGACCTCTCAGACAAGTCCATCCAAGCTGCTGCCACAGCTGCTGCGAACATGATGAGTACTACTGCAACACCGTCGTCTCCAGCAGCTGCAGGAGCCGGTAGCAGCTCAAGAGTAGGACCCAGCGTCGCAATGCTGGAAGCGAATGAGAACACTGGCAACGTCGAGGGTTCATCGTCCTCCAGGATTGCGTCGTCGTCGTCGTCGCCTGCACATGCTGGTGAGCATCAGTACGAGTCTTCTTCCTCGAACTTAGCAAGCACTACAATAACTAGCGGTCAAGAAGTCTTCTTCACAGGTTTAGAGAAGGGATCGTTACTGGCATCCAGCTCCCAAGTGCCAGCTGCAATTGCAAGCAGCCATTCATCAGCACCTGCACGATCCTCCGATTCACAGAAGCTGCAGCTCCTCGATGTACATGTTTTTGGAAGCATTGCAGGTACCAGCTCAAGTCCTGATAAAAAACCTGAAAGCAGCGGCGGCAGCAGCAGCTTCGCAATGCCCCGAGACCAGCCGCCGCAAAGGATCGCCGACATTACCACTAGTAGAGCTCCAGCAACGCCGCGACCTCCTGCAAGTAGTAACCTTTCTGAAACAAAATTTGAACAGTTGGCAACAGTCTCGAAAAGCAGATTGGCACCAGCTGCTGCTGCTGCTGCTGCTGCTGTTGCTGCAAGAACAATGCTTGGACAATCGGAGGGCGTAGGATCTGCTGCGACTGTGACGTCTAGCGGAGCAGCAGTCGAGCCTTCTACATCAGCACCTACGAAATCATTGCCACAACCCACGATGGATGTGATGCGAGCAGCAACAGCAGCAGCAGCGCCACTCCCTGGACACACAGTTAGTGCAGAAGAGCTCCAGATCATGAGTGCGCATGTTAGATTAGCAACCCATTATAGCACCACTGAAGCAGCAGCAACTCCTACAGGACAGGATTTCAAGGAGCACCAGGGAGCTGGAGCATCAGAGCTGCCGGAATGCAGCTATGAAGAGGAAAAAGAAGCAGCTGGGAGAAGGCCTCTGCATGGAGACACAGGAGCTGCTCCACTAGAAGATTTGCAGGCGGGCGCGGCGTCAGTTGCAGCTGCTCGTCAACGTCCTAGCGAACCATCTGCAGCGAATCAGTCGGAGTCAGGGTCGGAGCTCCAGGGACCAGCGACTGACAATCAGCTGCCGGAGGAGTCGATGATTTTTCAAATGCCGGTGGCGGAGGAGGAGGATCATGAAGTGCAGCTGCTGCTGCCGGCCAACGAAGTAATGTATAACGCTGCAATGGGAGTACAGCTTTCGCCTCCATTGATCATGCCGGGAAATGAAGTTCCCGATCATCGCAACATTAACACAGATAGCAGCGGCGACGACGATGCATCTTATGGTGATTCTCAGCTCTGGAGCTTCTAGATCATTGTGGTGGATCTATCTAGCGTCTGTCAGTCTGTCTTTCTTTCTGTCTGTCTTCAGACTCTAGTACTTCTTCTTCTTCTTCTTCTTCCAAAGACTTTCCTCCAGTAGATCAATCCCTGTAGCTGCAATGTAGTCCCGGAGCTTGCACATTAGCTGCAGCAGCTGCAAGCTTCTGGGGTTGACTGAGTGATCATCATCAGCAGATTGAACTCCTGACTGCCCCACTTTTTGGGAAATTGGGAGTCTGAAGTGCTGCAGCAGGCCCAATTTTTGGAAGCTTGACGCCAACGTCAACATGAGTTTCTAAATAGAGATTCTAGTGTCAATTTCCGTGCTTGCAATTACTGATTCCAAACACTTCCTTCTTGGAAAGAGGAGAAGAGATAAAAACATTTTTCTAGTGTTCTCCATTCACTCTCATACTGCTGCAAACTCCAGCTGCTCAGATTAGAAGTTTCCGCTCATGGGTAGCTGGGCTGCTTTTCCTACCTCAAATTACACTGAAAAACTTTAGATATACTGAAACTCATGATCCTGCACGGCATTTCTCATCATGATGTTAGATCATGAGAGAGATTGGATTCTTCGCCTGCAAGAAGCTGGAGATCATCACCAGTTGGTGCTCCAGCAAACATGCAATTTTGTGTAGACTAAATTGCAGGAGTTTGACTGCCACCCACCCGACAGAAGAACTCACCCCCAGTACAGAGGAGTTCTTTTAGAGAAGAATTTGAGAATCCAGAGCTGACAAAAGCTAAATTAGCTTGGCTAGCTGCACCCTTTTGTATGATTTATTACACCATTGTCAACATACATTATAATACCTTGAGGATGATGAACATTGATCATGAGATTGTGCTGAAGAATTTCAGTGGTAGCCTGCTACAGCATTGTGAGCAAATTCTGTAAACATCTAACCATCAAGCAGCAGAATCTTTATAACTATCAAAGACTTCTGAAACCAAACAATTTGTCATGTTCCAGGTGAGTTACATTGATCAAGAATTTGTGCTTATTAGTGTTTTTGTACCCTAGTGCACTAATAAGCAAGAAATTCTTGATCTAATTTAGCTCACGAAAAAATGACAAAATTTGTTATTAAAGAAAAAAACACTGCCCATGGTGTGGGTTTGCAAAACTTCAGAATTGTAATTGGGAAACTTTAAAATTGTTAAAAGTTCACATATTTCAAATTGTTGCAATTGCAATCAATAAACTTGACATTACAATAGGATGCAAAATCAGCCAGCTTAAATGATTTCTGAGAACTACCAATAATTGCCTTTCAATTAAGAACGGTATTAAGAGCACACTGATGAAGTTACTCTTCAAACCTCAATAATTTCTACAAACATTCAAGCAAAGTTTACTATGAAATTCTACACACCATATGTGAATGCCACATTCTTCCAAGGGGGCACTTACAGCACCCAATCCTAATCCAACCATTAGGGTTGGCATTCATACTTTGTTACTGTCCTATGTTGTTTTGGTGTTCAATTAAGTCCCAGATTTACTTTCTAAAGGCCAGTTCACATTTGCTGATAGGATACCAAAAACAATGAAAAACGATAGTTAATTAGAAAATTAGGGGATTTACTACCTTGATTGAAATGTCACTACTCAGTTTTGAAGTTTAATTACTTAATTTGTTCACTTTCTTTGTTCACACATGCCCTACCCTATAGGTAAGTAACCTAATAACAATTGGAAGGGCTATTGCCATTCAAGGTGATGTCAAAATGGTAATCTCTACCTATTGTCCCTATTACCTACCTACTCTCCTTACTTACTATGCGTCCCCATCCAAATCTAATCATTAATGATGAAACTTGATGGCAAAAAAATTTCAAGGCCACAAACTTCATCATTATTGTTTATGCATGTTCAACAATTATTTTAGAAATGCATTTGTGCAATCATTGTAGAAGTAGGGCAATGGTTCTCAAAGTTATGTAATGTTTCTAAAAATCCTAATTCGCTTATCTTTGATTGTAGTTTTTGTTTGTTTTCAATTGTGATCATTTTGAGAAAAAGTTTTCTTTTTGCATGTTCCTTTATATTCTTAACATTCATTCGTTCCACTTGAAGTTGTAGTGTTTTGCTTGTTTTCAATTGTATTGATTTGTTTGTTTGTTGAATGTTCAGTTGTAATTGTTTGAGAAGTTGTATCATTTTCTTTCTACACGTTTTTTTGTATCTTCGACATTTGTTCATTCCACTTATTGTTGTAATACAACATTTGAAATTTGTTTTTTGGGGTTGTTCTTTGAATTGGTTTTGTTAATGCAAGATCAAATCAAGCACAACAACAAAGAAGTTAAACTCCACAAAGAGCCTTTTTCAAATTAGTACAATTTCTTTTCAAATTGATGTAGAACAATTTGATTATTCATTTGTTTAGTTGTTTTGCATATACAAACTTTTGGGGAATTAAGAGCTTGGTGGTTACATCAAGGCCATAGTGACCACATGGTACGCACATATTTTTTTGATATAGTATGATGATTGCAACTAAATTGAACATTTTCATGTGAACAAAAGATTTGTGCAATATTTGACATAAAGGTTGAAGCCCATGATAGAGAAGAGAATACCAAGTTTTAGTTTGCAATGTTTGTGAATTTCTGTGACTTATAACTTGTACAAGTTAGCTCATGCATATTGACATTTACATTGGTTTAAACTTTTGGATATCATGAAGTTTATTGTGCATTCAATGTTGCACAAACCAATTTGCATCATGAATACAATGTTAAGGCTTCAATTCAAAATTTGATTCAAGGTGAATGATCTAGTTGAAATCATGGTTGGATTCAAAAAACTTTGTGGTTTGTTGTTAGTCAATGGCACCATCAATGCAACATGGATTCATTTGCAAAAGTCAACGGACGAGACTTTTGTAACTAACTATTATTCATTCAAATCTAAAAGTTATAACATCTAAATTCAAGTAATAATTAACCATTATAGGAGGTTTCAAGACTTTTTTATTAGTATTCCCAACTTAGTGAATGATGTTTGAATCTTGTAGATTTATTCTTTGTATCAACAAACCATTAATGGAAATTTGTTTACAATCAAATGTGGACAAGAATGGATCAAATGACCATACATTCTTAGTAACAAGGGGTATCCCTTTTGCCCTTGGTTGAATGTGCTTCACAAGCAAGTCATCATCCAACAAATTGTTCTCGAAACTTTGTTTAATCAACAATTGAATTGTGGTGAAAGTGTTATGGAAACCTCTTTCAAGATTTTGAAACAAATGTTCAAGGAATTGATGTTCAAGACAAGTTTAAATATCCTTTTCCTACTTAATGTTGTCATATGTTCTTGTGAATGACAAGGATGAAAATATAGAAACTTTTATGGCCCAATTGAAGTTGACAATGATCAACAAAATGGAAGGATAACTTTTAGATTTGAACCATGAATAAGCATTGATGTTGAAGTTGAACAAGTACAATTGAACAAGTACCTTTGAGATGACCCAAACTACACAAAGAACTTAGGTGGAACAATATCTTTAAAATTGTAGGCTTCAAATTCAAAGGCCCTAAATAGTATCATGATTTATTCTTTTTGGCTAAAATGCATAATAAACAATATCAAAACATTATCAAACTAAAAATAATGAACTTTGAATTTAGAGGTTCAAATTTTTTACATCTACCTATTTGACTACTTTTCATTTTTTCAATTGTGTTCTTCATTATCATCATCATGTGTGTCTACTTTTAGATTTGCATTTTTTAAAAGCATCTCCACCCCACCCCCCCCCCCCCCCCCTTTTTGCCCTTCCTCTCTTTTTTTCCCCCACAACCAACCCCACTCCACCCCCCACTTTTACCCCTATTTTTTTATTTTTTAAAATTTTGATAATA
>Ga0116227_10010360_pt1 | contig 16332 bp, 14 predicted proteins | sample S1TSphgellanicum_FD_89693 | JGI IMG/M metagenome (GOLD analysis project Ga0116227, IMG submission 89693) | Host-associated microbial communities from peat moss isolated from Minnesota, USA - S1T2_Fb - Sphagnum magellanicum MG | ecosystem: Host-associated > Plants > Peat moss > Unclassified...
AACAATCTGACATTCGAGTTAGGCGTAAGCGCCGACTGACCGAACCCCTTAATAACAGCACCATCCTTATTGACGCTTTACGGCGCGCGACCTCCGCGGCGCGCAGGGGAGGAGAGTTCGCTCGACAACGCGGCTATAGCGCCTTTCGCTTGCCGCGACTCAAGCGCCATGGTTCCAAATGTCGAGTATGACACAGGCGCCGCCCCCCAAGGACCAGAGACAATATTTTGTGGCGCTCGACGGCCTGCGAGGCCTTTGCGCCGTGTCGGTGCTGCTGTTCCACATCGGCCGCTGGTTCAACATGTATTGGCTATCGACAAACAGCGGCCTGGCGGTGGACCTGTTCTTCTGCCTCAGCGGCTTCGTCCTGCCGCTCGCCTACACCTCGCGGTTCAACAAGCTGAACCTTTTGACCTTCATGCGCGGCCGGCTGATCCGGCTGTCGCCGACCATCATTCTGGCGACGCTTCTGGGCGCCGGCTACGTCATCTTCCGAATCAGCCTGGACGAGGACCCGATCCCCTGGTGGTCGCTAGCCCGCGCGACGGTCTTGGGCGCGCTCAGCCTGCCCAACCTCAATGCGGCGCCTGCGGTCGGCGGCCCGGAGGTGTTTCCCCTGAATGGGCCGCAGTACACGCTCTTCCTGGAGCTCTTCGCCAACGCCTTTTGGTGGTCGACTCGGCGCCTACCCCAGTTGCCCCTGGCGCTGACCATCGCGCTCGTCAGTTTCGCCATCCTGCTGGCGACGGGGCTGGGCGGCGACCACACCAGCAACTTCCTGGTCGGCTTTCCCCGCGTGGGCTTTTCCTTCTTCGCAGGCGTCGCGCTCTTTCACCTGAAGAAGAAACTCCCGCCCTGGAGCGGCTGGGCCGCGCCGACCTTCTGGCTGATCACGGTCGCCATGGCGGTGATCTTCTACAATCCCTTCGGCGCCCCCAATCTTGAGCAGTACATCTGGGTGGCCGTGCTCTCGCCGCTCCTAGTGCTCTCGGGCTCCTATGTGGTGCTGCCGCCGTCCATGACCACGGCCGGCGAGTTCAGCGGCCAGTGGTCCTATCCGATCTACGCCCTGCACACGCCGCTGTTCGCGCTGGCGCTGGCGGTGTTTGAGCTGGCGGTGGTGAAGCCGAACCGGCCGGTGGAGATCCTCTTCATCGTCACCGTGGTGCTGGTGACGAGCCTTGTGGCGATGAAGTTCTATGACGAGCCAGTGCGTAAATGGCTGACGGGGCTGACGGGGCTGACGCGGCCGCGGGCGGTAGCTTAGAGCGCCCGCCATTCTCCTCCCCTGTTTCGCGAAGCGACACGGGGGAGGAGAATGGCCCCGCCTCACCGAATCTCGTACCGCCCTTCCCGCGCCAGATTGCCGAACTTCGTCGTGTCTTCGTTGAAGCTCAGCTTCACCGTGCCGATGGGGCCGTGGCGCTGTTTGCCGATAATCACCTCGGCGACGTGGCGAATCTGGTCCATCTCTTCCTGCCAGGCCAAGTGTTCGGGCGTGCCTTCGCGGGGTTCGGCGCGGCCCTTGTAATAGGACTCCCGGTAGACGAACATGACCGCGTCGGCGTCCTGTTCGATCGAGCCGGACTCCCGCAGGTCGGACAGCTGCGGACGCTTGTCCTCCCTCTGTTCGACCTGGCGACTGAGCTGGCTGAGCGCGAGGATCGGCAGGGACAGTTCCTTGGCCAGCGCCTTCAGCCCCATAGTGATCTGGCTCACCTCCTGCACCCGGTTGTCGTTGTTTCGGCTACCGTCGCCGCCGGTGGTGAGGAGCTGGAGGTAGTCGACCACGATCAAATCCAGGCCCGAAGACCGCTTCAACCGCCGCGCCCGCGCCGCCAGCTTGGAGATCGACAGGCCGCCAGTGGCGTCAATGAACAGCGGGCTTTCCTGAATTTCCAGCGCTGCATCGCGCACGCGACCGAACTCGCTCTGATCGATCTCGCCCTTGCGCAGGCGATCCGACGAGACCCCCGACGCATCGGCCAGGATACGCATGGCCAGCTGCTCGGCCGACATTTCCAGGCTGAAGAAGGCCACAACGCCGCCGTTGACCGTCTTGCGCGAGCCATCGGGCTGGGGCTCCCAGGCATAGTTTCGCGCGACATGGTAGGCGATGTTGGTGGCGAGCGCGGTCTTCCCCATTGAGGGTCGCCCGGCCAGGATCAACAGATCCGACGGGTGCAGACCGCCCAGCTTCTGGTCCAAGTCGATCAGGCCCGTGGAGACGCCCGCCAGGCCGCCGTCGCGGCTGAACGCCTCGGCCGCCATCTCGACCGCGCCATGCAGCGCCTCGGCGAAGCTCTGAAAGCCCGACGACGCCGCGCCATTTTCGGCCAGCCCATAGAGCTGCTGCTCGGCGGCTTCGATCTGGTCGCGGGCCTCGGTTTCGGCGTCCTGCTGGGCGGAGACGCTGATCTCGCCGCCGATCCGGATCAAATCACGCCGCACCGCCAGATCATAGATCACCCGCGCATAGTCGGCCGCATTGGCCGCCGGCGGCGCGCGATCCACCAGATCGGCGAGATAGCGCAAGCCTCCCAATTCCTCGAACGCCGGGTCGCGCCGGAACCGCTCCATCAGCACGATGGGCTCGGCCAGCTGGCCCTTGCGGATGAAGGCCTCGACCGCAGAAAACAGGCGCTGGTGGAAGGGCTCGAAGAAGTGGCGGGGCTGGAGCCGGTCGGTCAGTCGCTCATAGGCGGCGTTGTCGAACAGGATCGAGCCCAGCAGCGCCTGCTCAGCCTCAAGGTTGTGGGGGGCGGTGGTGATCGCATCGGCCGAAGACGGCGGCGTCGTGTCGAAGACGGCGAGGCTCATAACCTTACGATAACCTTAACAGCCGTCCGCGCATCTGTGGCGAAAGCATCGCGGCGCTGTTATCCACTGAAACAATTAGACCTGTGAAAAGTCTACCGTAGACGTTATTAGAGGCGGCAAGGTGGCGCGAGACCTTGCTTACAAGCAAGGATTGCTGCCGCCTACCCGCCTAACATCTGTTACGAATTGAACGTCTAGGTGAAAACGGGAGAGCCCAACTTCAGGGACTTCTCCCCGCACGCGACTACAGCCCGGGCAGCTTGAAGTGGGTTTTTTCCGGCGCGCGCGCGATGATCACGGGCTTGCCGCCGGTCAGCGCCTTCACCTTGGCGGGATCGACCGGCGAAGGCGTATCGCCGCTGGGGGCCTTGGCGATTTCGGGGTCGCCCTTACGCCAGAACATGACGCGGTCGGCGAAGCTCTTATCCTTGTGGGCGATGGCGCCGAACTGATCGTCGATCACATAGCGAATCAGGGGATCGGCATGCTCAGCCCCGGCCTTGGCGACCAGGAGCTTTTCGGCGTCGTCGCGATCCGTGGCTTCACGCTCGCCGATCAGCGCCTGTTCGGCGGCGCTTTCGGGCTGAAGCTCCATGGGACGCGGTTCGCCGGGCGCGGGCGGACGCAACGCATATTCGGGGGGCACCACCAGAGGCGCCTTGGTCACGACGCGGAACTCGTCGGGCGGGCTCTTGTTCTGTCCAAAGGCGTCGCTGACACTGTGGCAGGCGGAAGCGCCCGCGCCCAATGCGGCGATCCCGATCAGCAGCGCAGCGTTTCTGCAAAACGGCGTCAGGCGCAGATCCATCTTGCGGCGCTCACTCATGGACAAAAACTCCTAAAGCCTTACCAGGCGCCTGATCGGACAACCGCCCCCGGCCAAATGGGGGATTACATCAATCCAAAGATATCGCAAAGGCGCGCTCCGCCGCAGGGGGCGATGGCGCGGGCGCGGGCCAAGCCCGTTACCGCCGCCGTTCGCCCAGCACGCTATCCAAGATCAGCAGCGCCACGCCTACGGTAATGGCGCTGTCGGCGACGTTGAACACCCAGGGAAAGACGTGGCTGCCTGAAAAGTCGAGGAAATCGACCACCCGGCCCATCCGCACCCGGTCCAGGGCGTTGCCGATGGCGCCGCCCATGATCAGGCCGACGCCGGCCGCCGGCAAGGCCCGCACGCTGCGCCAGACCCAGGCCGCCAAGGCCGCGGCGACCACGAAGGAGAACAAGGCCAGCGCCCAGCGCCCCATGCCCCCGTGAGCCTTCAGGAAGCCGTAGCTGACGCCATCGTTCCAGACCATGGTCAGGTTGAAGACCTGAGACAGGTGGTACTGGAACCGATCCGGCAGGTCCAAAACATTGACCACCCAGTATTTCGACGCCTGGTCCAACGCCAGGGCGACCAGCGCCGCCCCGTAGGCGATCAGCGCCGGCCGGGTGGGGCCTTTTGCGGGCACGTCTGAGGCCGCCATGCTCATCGTTTAAGCCTCCGCCATCTCGTGAGTCGCGTCCCAGGTCTCCACGGCCGCCTCGCAGCGTAGGCAAAGCGACTTGGGCGCCGTCACCTCGGGCAGTACACGCCAGCAGCGCACGCACTTGTCGCCATGGGCCAACAGCGGCTCGACTGAAACGCCGGGCGCTTCCGGTAAGCCAAAGCCCGTGCTGGCGGGGCCAGCGACCAAAGCGCCCTGGCTGGTGCGAAACACCTCGGCAGCGTCCAGGCCGTCGAACGCGGCCAAGAGGTCGGGCGATTCGATATGGACCCGTGGCGCCGCTTCCAGCGCCGCGCCCAGACGCTTCTCCCGCCGCTCGACTTCCAGAGCGCCCGTAACGACGCCCAGCACCCGCGCGATCCTGCCCCAGCGCTCGGCCTCGGCTGGGTTGCGCCAGGCGTCGGGCGTCGGCGGCATGATCCGGAAGGTGTTGGAGCCTTCGGCCGGGAAGCGCGTCGCCCACGCCTCCTCCATGGTGAAGGGCGCCAGCGGGCTGAGCCAGATCGTCAGCCGCTCGAACACGTGCGCCATAACCGTGCGGCAGGCCCGGCGACGCAGGCTGTCGGGCGCATCGCAATAGAGCGCATCCTTGCGGATATCGAAGTAGAGCGCCGACAGCTCCTGCGCGGCGAATTCCGACACAGGGCGCCAAACATCGCTGAACCGGTAAGCGGCGTAGGCCTCGCGCACCTGAGCGTCGAGCGTCCACAGCCGGTGCAGCACATAGCGCTCGAGCGGCGGCATGTCGGCGTAGTCGACGGCGTCCGCAGCCTCGTAGCCCTCCAAGGCGCCCAGCAGATAGCGCAGCGTGTTGCGGAGCTTGCGATAGCCGTCGATGGTCGTTTGCAGGATCGATTTTCCGATCCTCTGGTCTTCGGAATAATCGACCATGGCCACCCACAGCCGCAGGATGTCCGCGCCGGACTCCTTGATCACGGCCTGGGGCTCGATGGTGTTGCCCTTGGACTTGGACATCTTCTCACCCTGCTCATCCAGGGTGAAGCCGTGGGTCAGAACCGCGTTATAGGGCGCGCGGCCCCGCGTACCGCTGCCTTCCAGAAGCGAGGACTGGAACCAGCCCCGCGCCTGATCCGATCCCTCAAGATAGAGGTCGGCCGGCCAATGGCTGTCGTTTCGGCCCTCGAGCGTAAAGGCGTGGGTCGAGCCGCTGTCGAACCAGACGTCGGCGATGTCCTCGATCTTCTCATAGTCGGCCGGATCGCGGTCGGGGCCTAAGAACTCCGCGGCGTCGCGGGTAAACCAGGCGTCGGCGCCGTCCTCTTGGATCGCAGCGACGATGCGGGCGTTGACCGCCGGATCGTGCAGCGGTACGCCGGTTTGCGCGTCCACGAACATGGCGAGCGGCGTACCCCAGGCCCGCTGGCGACTGATCAGCCAGTCCGGGCGGCTCTCCACCATGGCCTTGATCCGCGCCCGACCGGTTTCGGGGTAGAAGGCGGTGGCGTCGATGGACTTCAGCGCCCGCTGACGGAGGGTCTGGCCGCCCTCGATGGGAACGTCCATCCGGATGAACCACTGCGGTGTGTTGCGGTAAATCACCGGCGCCTTGGAGCGCCAGGAGTGGGGATAGCTGTGCTCCAGTCGGCCGCGGGCGAGCAGGTTGCCAGCCTCGATCAGCTTCTCCATGACCGCGCTGTTGGCAGGGCCGAACTTGCCGGCCTTCTTGCCCTCGGTCTCCATCACCGCCAGACCGCCGAACAGGGGCACCTGGTCGTAATAGACGCCGTTGGGATCGACGGTCTCAGGAATGTCGCGCCGGCCCGACGCGATCCAGACCTGGTAGTCCTCCTGGCCATGGCCGGGCGCGGTGTGGACGAAGCCCGTACCGGCGTCGTCGGTGACGTGATCGCCCGCCAGCATCGGCACGTCGAAGCCATAACCCGCATCGAGGTACCGGAGGGGATGGGCGCAGGTCAGCCCGGCGGGATCGACCGTTTCCAGTTTCGTGAAGGCGCTGATCTGCGCCGCCTTGAATACGCCTTCCGCCAAGGCGTCAGCCAGGATCAGCCGGTCGCCTGGCTTGGCCCAGGGCTCGAACGCCAGGCCTTCGACCATGGCGTCCACACGATAGAGACCATAGGCGATATCAGGCCCGTAAGAGATCGCCCGGTTGGCCGGGATGGTCCAGGGCGTGGTGGTCCAGATGACGACGCATGAGCCCAATAGCGACGGGGCGCGCGCGGCATCCTCGGCGATCACCGGGAAGTTCACCCAGATCGTGGGCGATGTGTGGTCGTGGTATTCAACCTCGGCCTCGGCCAGGGCGGTGCGCTCCACCGGGCTCCACATCACCGGCTTGGAGCCGCGATAGAGCTGGCCCGACATCAGGAACTTGTGGAACTCGGCCACAATGGCGGCCTCGGTCGCGTAGTCCATGGTGACATAGGGCCGATCCCAGCGGCCAAGCACGCCTAAGCGCTTGAACTCGGCGCGCTGCACGTCGATCCAGCCGGCGGCGTACTCGCGGCACTTAGCGCGAAACTCCGCCTTGCTGACCTCGTCCTTGCGGCGGCCCTTGGCGCGGAACGCCTCCTCGACCTTCCACTCGATCGGCAGGCCGTGGCAGTCCCAGCCCGGCACGTAATCGACATCGTAGCCCAGCGCGAAGCGGGAGCGGACGACGAAGTCCTTCAAGATCTTGTTCAGCGCGTGGCCGATGTGGATAGCCCCGTTGGCGTAAGGGGGGCCGTCATGCAGCACAAAAAGGGGCGCGTTGGCCGCCTGGCGCGCCTTGCGGACCGATTCGAACAGGTCCGCCGCCTGCCACTGGCTCAGCAGCTCAGGCTCAAGCTTGGGCAGGCCGGCGCGCATGGGAAAGGCGGTGGTCGGCAGGAAAACGGTTTCGCGATAGTCGCGGGTGGGGCTCAGGTCGTCGGCCATGGGGCGGGCGTCATCTCAAGGAATAAGGGAACGATAAGGCGGCGGTTCGAAAATTTAAGTCCCCGGCGTCGCGGCAGGCCGTTGCGGCCGACAGGCTCACGCCGGGCGGATAATTCGAATGCTGCGGATCGGGCCGGCCATCGTCATGACGGGTGATGTAACAGAGCCGCCCAGATGCGGGAAGTCCACCTGTCTGGACAGCCGCCGCCGCCGCTGCGACAAGCTCACCCGCCATGAGCCAAGCCCCCGCCCCAGACCCCGTCCAGATTATCGCCCGCGGCCCGCGCGCCGACGCCGAAGCCGCAGCCCGCGTCATCGACGCCGATCCCGTCCTGGAGGCGGCGACCTATTCCATTCTCGAAGAGGACGAAGACCGCGGCGTTTGGCGCATCGACGCCTTTCCGACCTCAGCGGAAGAGGTCTCAGGCTTTGAATCTATCCTCGCCGGTTTCAAGACCTTGAGCGTCGTGACGGAAGTCCTGGCCGACGCCGATTGGCTGGCGATGGCGCTTTCGGGCTTGCCGCCCGTGCGGGCTGGGCGGTTCTTTATCTATGGCGTCCATGATCGCGGCCGCACCCCGGTGAATGCGGTGAACTTGCGGATCGAGGCGGGCGCCGCGTTTGGCACCGGCCATCACGGCACCACCGTCGGGTGCCTCCTCGCCTATGATACGCTGTTGAAGCGTCGCCGCTTCGCCAAGGCGCTCGACGTGGGCTCAGGTGCTGGCGTGCTGGCCATCGCCGCCGCCAAGACGGGCGCAAGCCTGGCCATCGGGACCGATATCGGTCCCGTCTCCGTGCGCATCAGTCGCGAGAACGCAGGCGTGAACCAGGTCGGCGCGCGGTTCGTCCATGCCTCAGGCCTGGGCCACCGGCTGGTCGCCGCCCATGCGCCCTATGACCTGGTGTTCGCCAACATCCTGGCCCGCCCGCTGGTCAGCCTGGCCCAGGACATCAAGAGCGCCCTGAAGCCGGGCGGAACCGCCATCCTGTCCGGCCTGCTGCGCAGCCAGGAACGCTTCGTCGGCGCCGCCTACCTCGCCCGAGGCTTCCGCCTAGACCACCGCATCCGCCGCGACGCCTGGGCGACGCTGGTGCTGCGGCGGGGTGGGTGACAGCCCTTTCACCGCCCCCACATCCGTCGTCCCCGGAACAAGTCCGGGCAAGACGGAAAGAAAGAGATGTTGAGCTGATTTAGATACCGCAAGAACCGGGTGGCCGACCGCCCGCCCTCGCGCCAAACATCCAGCGCAGAGGAGAGACACCATGACATTTCGCCTTCGCGGTTTGGACGCCGCCCCCTTCCAGCCGCTGTTCACACTCGACGAAGCGGCGCTCAAGGACCGCCAAGCGGTTCGGCAAACGGCGGACGCCCAGCCAGGCTTTCCCTGCCGCATCAGCCTGACCGACGCCCCAGTCGGCGCCGACGTCATCTTGGTGAACTACGAGCACCAGAGCGCCGATACGCCCTATCGCAGCCGACACGCCATCTATGTGCGCGAAGGCGAAGAGACCTATGACGCCATAGATCAGGTTCCAGAGCAGCTGCGCATCCGCACCCTGTCGCTGCGGGCTTTCGACGACAGGGGCTTTATCCGCGCCGCCGATCTGGTCGCCGGGACGGCGCTGGAAACCGCTGTGGAGCGTTTTTTGGCCGATCCCGCGGTCGCCTACGTCCAGGCCCACTTCGCCAAGTTCGGCTGCTACGCCGCCCGGATCGAAAGGGCTTAGAGCATGATCATGAGCCCTTCCCCCTCATATGGGGGAAGGGTTCAAAACTGATCGCCCCAACGGCCAGCTCACCAGCCCGCCTGCATACAGCGCCCACCAGATCAGCACCGGTTGGAACGCGATCCTCGGACCGTTGTAGCCCCAGCCATCGGGCAGCGGCGGCGCATGCACGTGCCAAAACGCCTGGTAGATGTTCGCCGGCCAGACGCACAGCGCATAGATCGCCAGCATCAGCCCGGCCAGCCAGCGCGTTTGGGGGATCAGGAGGCCCAGGCCGCCAGCGATCTCGCACAGCCCCGTGAACTGCACCACCTGGAGCGGAAACGGGATGATGGGCGGCATGATGGCTAAGAACTTTTGCGCCACCGCCAGGTGGACGACGCCAAAACCGACGTAGATCGCGGCCATCAACCACCGCAAAGTTGCACGCAAAGTCGGCAAGTGCATCACCTCCGCGGTGTAGAAAGCTGCGACGCCCTATGTAGCTGTATCTCCCAGCGACAACGCAGCGCGCTTCGTTTCGCCCCGTTTACGCCCTAAATAACACCCATGCGCCAGACCTTCGACGACCACGCCGATCCCTCCTTCGGCCGCAAGCACCTCCCCCTGATCCGGGCCGAGATGGCCAAACAGGGGCTGGACGGCTTTCTGATCCCCCACGAGGACGAGCATCAGAACGAATACCTGCCCGACGCCAACGAGCGCCTAGCCTGGGCGACGGGCTTTACGGGCTCGGCCGGCGCGGCGGTGGTGATGGCGCAAGCTGCGGCCATATTCGTAGATGGCCGTTACACCTTGCAGGTCCAAACCCAGACCGACCCTGAGCTGTTCGAGCGGCGCGATCTGATCGATGGGGGCGTGACCGCCTATCTGGAGACCGCCGTCAAGGCTGGCCAGGTGATCGGCTACGACGCCCGCCTGCATAGCCCCGACGCGCTGGCGCCCCTGAAGGCCGCCGCCGCCAGGGCGGGCGCGACCCTCACGCCTGTCCAGGCCAATCCCGTCGATGCGGCCTGGGGCGAGGTGCGACCGCCGCAACCTCAGGCGCCGGTGTCGCCCCATGGGCTGGAGTATGCCGGCGAGGACGGGGCGGAGAAGCGCCAACGGGTCGGTGAAGAGATCGCCAAGGCCGGCGCCGATGTGGCGCTGATCACTGCGCCGTCCTCGATCGCCTGGCTGTACAATGTGCGCGGCGGCGACGTGATCCGCTCTCCCCTCCCCTTGGGTCAGACCCTGGTTCAGGCGGACGGCCAAGCGCGCCTGTTCCTGGACCCCGCCAAGACCAGCGCCGAGCTTCGCGCCTGGCTCGGCAATGGCGTGACCCTGGAAGCGCCCGAAGCCCTAGCCGCCGCTATCGCCGAGCTTACGGGCCGCCGGGTGCTGGTCGATCCGGCCCAGGCCTCAGCCTGGTACTTCGCCGAACTGGAAGCGGCAGGCGCCACGGTCGTGCGAGCGGCGGACCCTTGCGCCCTGCCCCGCGCCGCCAAGAACCCGGTCGAGGTACAGGGCGCGCGCAACGCCCACATCCGCGACGCGACGGCCGTGGTGCGCTTCCTTTATTGGCTGGCGACGAAGGCCCAGTCCTCACCGCCCGACGAGCTGGAGACCGTCGCCAAGCTGGAGGCCCTGCGCGAAGCCACCGGCGCGCTGAAGGACCTCAGCTTCGACACCATCGCCGGCGCCGGCCCCAACGGCGCTATCGTCCACTATCGCCCTACCCACAAAAGCAATCGGCGCGTCGAGCGGGGCGAGCTGCTGCTGGTGGATTCCGGCGGCCAGTACCTGGACGGCACCACCGATATCACCCGCACCGTCGCCATCGGCGAGCCGTCGCCTGAAATGTGCGACCGCTTCACCCGCGTGCTGAAGGGCCATATCGCCCTGGCGCGCATCCGCTTTCCGGCTGGCACCACGGGTTCGGCCCTGGATGCGCTAGCGCGGGCGTCGCTGTGGATGGCGGGGCTCGACTACGACCACGGCACCGGCCACGGCGTCGGCTCGTATCTCGGTGTGCATGAGGGGCCGCAGCGCATCGCCAAGGCGCCCAATAGCGTGGCCTTGCGCCCCGGCATGATCGTTTCCAACGAGCCCGGCTATTACAAGACAGGCGCCTTTGGCATCCGGATCGAGAACCTTCAGGTCGTCACCGCCGCCAAGCCCATCCCCGGCGGCGACCGGCCCATGCTCGGTTTCGAGACCCTGACGCTGGCGCCCATCGACCGCCGCCTGATCGCTGTAGAGATGCTCACCCCCGACGAGCGCGCCTGGCTCAACAGCTACCACGCCCAGGTGGCCGCCAAGATCGCCCCCTTGGTCGAACCGGAGGTCGCGGCGTGGCTGACGGAGATTTGCGGGGCGATCTAACTACTTCGCCGTAGACGACGGCCCGCCATTCCGCCCCCATTGGGCGTAGTTGGGGACCTTGCGCCAGACCTGGGCGCCGCAGAGGGGGAAGACGAGGCAGCCGGTGACTTTGAGGCGGTCGGGGGCCAGGAGCTTGACCTCGGCGTGGTACATCTTGCCGTCGTTGGGGTTGTAGATATGCCCGCCGGTCCACACCCTGGGGCCGCCCTTGAACCCTTGCAGGATATCCAAGCCCTTCACCGAACGGCTGCGCAACGTGGGATCGCTGTTGGCGTCGTCGGTCAGGTATGGGTTGTTGCGCAGGCCGTCGGAATCCACCACGCGGCCGCATAGGGCGTCGCCGCAGCTATGAACCTCAATGACCGCCCCACCGGAGCCCGCCTGCCAAAAGCCTTCGGCCGGCGCCGCGGGACCGCCGATATGGGCCGTGATGACGCTCGCCGCGGCCGAGATAAGTAGACTGATCATCTCGACCCTGCCCTTTAACCTTCGTGTCAGCCCCGTAACAAGGAATTGCGCCCAAGGCGACCCTTAAGCGGTTACAGGAGGCAGGATGTCGCTAGCGCTAATGAATCCGTGTCCAGGTCTGGGTTTGGCACAGGGGAAAGATAATGCAACCGGTTAGCCGAATCGTTTCCGGGTCCATCAGCTTCATGGAGCCATGATAGGTTCCACCGTCGGCGGGGTTATAGGCTTGGCCGTCCTTCCACTCCGTCGGACCGCCCTTGAAATCCGACATCACGGTCAGCCCTTTGAGCGGCCGATCACGCAGGGCCGGGTCCTTGTTCTTGACGTCTTTTTCGGTCGGATCGCGCCTTAGAGTGTCCGACGTGACGATGCGGGCGCAGATGGCCGCGCCGCAGTCATAGACCTCGACCACGCCATGATGCACCGGGGTGTTCCAAAGCCCCTCAGGCCCCGCCGCCGCGTTCGCCGCGCTGGCCAATCCGAACACGGCAGCCGCTAGCGCCAACCCACTCCACATCCGATTCACGACCATTCCCAGCGATCTCCCATTTTGCCCCATGCTTGTGGCTTCGAGGCGCGAAGGCAAGCTTGACGTTGGAATTTCACTGTACATGCTGAGGAAGGCGCTCAAGGAGCGCCCGTCTCGAAGCACGCACAACGACAGCTAACGCACACCCACCAGCGCCAACCACTCGTCCTCGCTCATCACCTTCACGCCCAGCTCCGCCGCCGTCTTGAGCTTGGAGCCGGCGCCAGGGCCGGCCACGACCAGGTCGGTTTTCTTGGAGACTGAGGACGCCACCTTGGCGCCTAGGCGTTCAGCCTGAGCCTTGGCCTCGTCACGGGTCAGTCGCTCCAGGGCGCCGGTGAAAACCACTGTTTTGCCGGCGATGGCGGTGTCGCGCTTGGGCTTCTCGGCCGGCTGCACGTCCAGCTCGGCGGCGAGGCGCAGGACGCGGTCGCGGGAATGGGGCTCGGCGAAATAGGCGGCCAGGCTATCGACGGCGACCAGGCCTAGACCCTGGATCGAGGCCAGCTCTAAAAACTGCGGCCCCGGCGCGCGATCCGCGGCGGCGCGAACGGCCTCAGTAAATGCGTCCCAGCTCTCGTAAAGGCTCGTCAGCGCCGTACGGCTGGTGCGGTTCAGACGGGGAACCGCATGGGCGATCTTTTGATCCAGCGGCGCATCGGGCCAGGGGTCGGCGAACGGTCCCTCCCGGCCAAAGGCGATCAACGCCTCCAGGTTCACCGGCCCCACGCCCTCCACGGTCGCCAGCGCCAGATAAGCCGGCCCCGGCGCCTGGGCGGCGGCGACCTCGGCGGCCGACAGAAAAGCCTCCACCGTCTCGCAATGGCGGGCCAGCAGCGCCGAGGTGTTCTCGCCGACGTGGCGTATGCCCAGGCCGAAAATAAAGCGCACCAGGGGAATGGTGCGGCGCGCCTCGATAGCGGCGACCAGGTTGCGGACCGAGGTCTCGCCATAGCCATCCCGCGCCCGCAGCATCGCCAGCGTGTCGTCCGCCTTGGCCAGCTTGAAGATGTCCGCCGGCTCGCGGATCAGGCCCTCCTCGTAGAAGGCGGTCAGTTGGCGCTCGCCCAGGCCCTCGATGTCGAAGGCCTTGCGAGAGACGAACAGCTTCAGATGCTCGATCCGCTGGAACGGACAGGCCATCTCGCCCGTGCAACGCCGCACCACGGTCGCCTCGCCGCCGGCCGTCACCTCCTGCAGCACCGGTGTTTTCAGCGAGCAAGGACAAACGGTCGGAAAGGCGTACGGCTCAGCCTCGGCCGGCCGCTCGGCGAGCACGACCTCGACGATCTGGGGAATGACGTCGCCCGCGCGCTGGATCACCACGGTGTCGCCGAGCCTCAAGTCCTTGCGGGCGATCTCGTCGGCGTTGTGCAGGGTGGCGTTGGCGACGATCACCCCGCCGACATTGACGGGGCGCAGGCGCGCAACCGGCGTCAGGGCGCCCGTGCGGCCGACCTGTATCTCGATCCCCTCCAGGACCGTGCGGGCTTGCTCGGGCGCAAACTTGTGGGCGATGGCCCAACGGGGGAAGCGACCGACAAAGCCCAGCCGCTCCTGCCAATCCAGCCGGTCGAGCTTATAGACCACGCCGTCGATGTCGTAGCCGAGCCCGGCGCGTAAGCCTTGAAGCTCGCGGTAACGCGCCGTCAGCTCAGCCGCCCCCTCCACCCGGCGCGACTGCGGATTGACGGGAAAGCCCCAGGCCTCCAGGGCCTTTAGCGCCTCCCACTGGGTCAGCGCGAAGGGCGCGCTGAGCTCGCCCCAGGCATAGGCGAAAAAGCGCAGCGGTCGCTGGGCGGTGATCTGCGCATCGATCTGGCGCAGCGACCCCGACGCCGCATTGCGCGGGTTGGCGTAGGTGCGCCCGCCCGCGGCCTCCGCCGCCGCGTTCATCGCCGCAAACGCCTCATGGCTCAGATAAACCTCGCCCCGCACCTCAATCAGGTCGGGCCAACCTGATCCCGCCAGGCGCTTGGGGATATCGGTGAGCGTGCGCAGGTTGGCGGTGACGTCCTCGCCCGTGCGCCCATCGCCCCGGGTCGCGCCCTGGACCAGCACGCCCCGCTCATAGCGCAGGTTGGCGGAGAGGCCGTCGATCTTGGGCTCGACCGTAAAGGCGATGGCCGCTGTGGGATCAAGCCTTAAGAACCTCTGGATGCGGCCGACGAACTCCTCGACCTCTCCATCGGTAAAGGCGTTGTCGAGCGACAGCATGGGTGCGCCATGCACCACCGGCGAAAACGTCGCCGACGGCGGCGCGCCGACCCTGAGCGATGGGGAATCGGGGCGCACCAGATGAGGGAAGCGCGCTTCGAGCGCCAGGTTTCGCTGCTTCAGCGCATCGTACTCGGCGTCGGTCAGCGCCGGCGCCTCGTCGAGATAGTAGAGCCGATCATGCTGCGCCATCTCCTGCGCCAGCCGCGCAAGCTCTTCGCTCGCCTCAGCCTCGGTCAACTCTATCAAATCAAGGTCGGCCATGGTCATGACCCCTTCCCCCTCGATGGGGGAAGGGGCAGGGGATGGGGGTGCTTGCGCCGCCGGTGAAGACAAAGAATGGAAGGCGCCTCTCGCGCGCTCAACTTCATCGCTTGCGATCAAACCCCCATCCCCTGCCCCTTCCCCCATAGGAGGAGGAAGGGGTCTTAAAAACCAACGTCCTAAATCCGGAATGTCCCAGCCGCCAGGGCTAAAAACAGGATGAACCCCGCCCAACGGTTGGACTTGAAGAGGGCGAGCGCCAAGGGTCCGTCCTTGGCCCGCACGCGGCCGGCCTGCCAAAACAGATGGCCCGCATAGACGCCGACGCCCATCAGGGCCACACCGCCCAGATGCGCCGTCAAAACGCTGGTCAAGGCGAGGGCTGCAGCCACGCCGTAGAAGAGCGCCACGCCCAGCTTCACCCTCGCCCCGAGGCGCCGGGCGCTGGATTTCACGCCGACCAGGGCGTCGTCCTCCATATCCTGAAGGGCGTAGATGGTGTCGTAGCCCAGCGTCCAGAACAGGCCGCCGAGGTAAAGGAGCAGGCATGAAACACCGAGCCGCCCCTCCACCGCCGCGAACCCCAAGAGGGCGCCCCAGTTGAAGGTCAGACCGAGCCAGGCCTGGGGCCACCAGGTGATCCGCTTCATGAAGGGATAGATGGCCACCAGGATCAGCGACCCCGCGCCCAAGCCAATCGAGAACAGGTTCATCCGCGTCAGGATCAGGAGACCGATCAGGCAGCAGCCGACGACAAAGCCGAGCGCGCCCTTGCGGCTGATCTGTCCCGCCGCGATGGGGCGGGCGGCGGTGCGGGCGACCTGGCGGTCGAAATCCTTGTCCACAATGTCGTTGAAGGCGCAGCCGGCCGCTCGCATCACGAAGGCGCCGACCAGGAACAGCAGCATCAGGGCGAGCGAGGGGGGGCGGCGCGCCATGGCGTCGGCCAGGGCGATCCCCTGCCAGCCAGGCAGCAACAGCAGCCAGGCGCCCGCGGGCCGATCCAGCCGCCCGAGCTTGAGCCATGGCCGAAGGGGTCGCGGCGCAAACCGATCAACCCAGTTGTCGGCCCTCGCATCTGGAAGGGGGGCGTCTGGAAGGGGAGCATCCGGGAGCGGGGCGTCGCGATGAGGCGTGGTCAGCGTCATGGCGCTACTGTAGCGCCTGGCGGCATGGGCCGCGAGGGCTCACCTCAGACCCGCCCGCGAGCGGGCTATTTCGCATTCCGCGCCATCTCGCCTATATACGCTTCCAATCGACCTTCTTTGCGTCGCCGCCTTCTATTTGCGATCAAATCCCATGCAGACCCGCAACCCCTTCCTCGACGATGTCGCCAAGGCCATGGAGAGCGCCATGGGATTGGCCCAGACCGTCGGCGATGAAGCAAAAGCGGCCATTCGCGCCCAAGGCGACCGGTTGGCGGCCGAGCTTGATCTGGTTCGGCGCGACGAATTCGAGGCCATGCGCGACGCCTTGACCGCGCAGATCACAGCCCTTCGCGCTGAAATCGCCGCCCTGAAATCTTGAGCCTCGCCAGGCGCCTTA
>Ga0116227_10010363_pt1 | contig 16327 bp, 12 predicted proteins | sample S1TSphgellanicum_FD_89693 | JGI IMG/M metagenome (GOLD analysis project Ga0116227, IMG submission 89693) | Host-associated microbial communities from peat moss isolated from Minnesota, USA - S1T2_Fb - Sphagnum magellanicum MG | ecosystem: Host-associated > Plants > Peat moss > Unclassified...
GGCGATCTGCGACGTGGTCAGCACCGGCGCCTGAACCGTGGTCAGCGCCGCGATCTGCGCCGAGCCCAGCCCTTGCAGGCCGGACGTGGTGATGGCGACGATCTCGGCTGTCGTCAGCAAAGCAAGATCGGCGGTCGGCAAGGCGGCAAGCTGCGTCGAACTGAGATTCGCAACCTGCAAGGTGGTCAGCACCGGCGCCTGCACCGTGCTCAGCGCGCTGATCTCGGCCGTGGTCAGCGCCTTGATCTGCGCCGTGGTCAGAACGGGCACCTGCACACTGGTCAGCGCCGTTACCCCGGCCGAGCCGATGGCGACGATATCCGCCGTGGTGATGGCCGCAATCTGCTGCGTGGTGAGCAGAGCGAGGTCGGCGGTGGGCAGGTTGGCGGCGGCGAGCGTGCTCAGGTTCGCGACCTGAAGCGTGGTCAGAGCCGGCGCCTGCGTCGTGGTGATGGCGCCGATCGAGGCGGTGCCCAACCCCTGTTCCGCGGCGGTGGTAATCGCCGCGATCTCCGCCGTGGTCAGCAATTGCAGGTCGGCGGTGGCGAGATTGGACAATTGCAGCGAACTCAGCGCCGCCATTTGCGCCGTGGTCAGCACGGGCGCCTGCGCGGTGGTGAGGTTCGCCACCTCGGCCGTGCTGAGCGCCACAATCTGCGCCGTGGTCAGCGCCGGGATTTGCGTGGTGGTGAGCGAGACGAGCCCGGCACTGCCTATGGCCTGAATGTCGGCCGTCGTAATGGCGGCGATCTGCTGCGTCGTCAGCAAAGCCAGGTCGGCGGTGGGCAGGTTTGAGGCTTGCAGCGTCGTCAGGTTGGCGATTTGCGCCGTGGTCAGCACCGGCGCCTGAACCGTGGTGATGGCAGCGATTTCGGCGCTGCCCAAACCTTGCAGGCCCGATGTGGTGATGGCGACGATTTCGGCCGTCGTCAGCAAAGCGAGGTCGGCCGTCGGCAGGGCGGCAAGCTGTGTCGAACTCAGATTGGCCATCTGCGCGGTTGTCAGCACCGGCGCCTGGGACGTGGTCAGCGTGTTGATTTCGGCCGTGGTTAGCGCCTTGATCTGCGCGGTGGTCAGTACCGGGACCTGCACTGTGGTCAGCGCCAGAACCCCGGCGGTGCCGATGGCGACGATATCCGCCGTGGTGATGGCCGCAATCTGCTGGGTCGTGAGCCGGGCCAGGTCCGCGGTGGTCAGATTGGAAGCGGCGAGCGTGCTCAGATTGGCGACCTGAAGCGTGGTCAGCGCCGGCGCCTGCGTCGTCGTGATGGCGCCGATCGCAGCGGTGCCCAGACCCTGTTCCGCGGCAGTGGTGATCGCCGCGATCTCGGCCGTGGTGAGCAGGGCCAGGTCGGCGGTGGCGAGATTGGACAATTGCAGCGAACTCAGCGCCGCCATTTGCGCCGTCGTCAGCACCGGCGCCTGCGCCGTGGTCAGATTGGCGACCTCCGCCGTGCTGAGCGCCACAATCTGCGCCGTGGTCAGCACCGGAATTTGCGTGGTGGTCAGGGCGACTAGGCCGGCGCTGCCGATCGCCTGGATGTCGGCCGTGGTGATCGCCGCGATCTGCTGCGTGGTCAACACAGCCAGGTCGGCGGTCGGCAGGTTCGAGGCGGCGAGCGTGCCCAGGCTGGCGATCTGCGCCGTGGTCAGCACCGGCGCCTGAACCGTGGTCAGTGCCGCGATCTCGGCGCTGCCGAGCCCTTGCAGCCCAGCTGTGGTAATGGCGACGATTTCGGCCGTGGTCAGCAGAGCGAGGTCCGCGGTCGGCAGGGCGGCGAGCTGCGTCGAGCTGAGATTGGCCATCTGCACGGTGGTCAGCACCGGCGCCTGCACCGTGGTCAGCGCGTTGATTTCGGCCGTGGTCAGCGCCTTGATCTGCGCGGTGGTCAAAACCGGTACCTGTACACTGGTGAGCGCCAGCACGCCGGCACTGCCGATGGCGACGATATCCGCCGTGGTGATGGCGGCGATCTGCTGCGTCGTCAGCAGCGCAAGGTCGGCCGTGGTCAGGTTGGACGCGGCGAGCGTGCTCAGGCTGGCGATCTGCGAGGTGGTCAGCGCCGGCGCCTCCACACTGGTCAGCGCCTGGATCTGGGCGGTTCCCAAACCCTGCAACCCTAGGGTGGTGATGGCGGCGATGTCGGCCGTGGTGATGACCACCAGTTCCGCGGTGCCGAGCGCCCCCAACTGCGCCGAGCTGAGCACCGCGAAATCCGCGGTGCTGAAATCGGCCATCGCGGCCGTTGACAGCTCGGACATTTGCAACGTGCTGAACGCGGCAACCGTCGAAGTGCTCAGAGTCCCGGACATCCACCATTTTCCTTGAAGTGTAGAGATGGTGCCGTCCTGGAACCCGGGTGTCGGTGTCGCACAGTTTCGTGAAGGGCGGGTAAAGACCACATGAAAGAGACATGATAATCGCCATGCAACACGTGCCGATATGACAATATATAACGCTGCCGACCAGCGCGACATAACATCGAAAACGCCGCAATGCATGCGGAGCGGATAGTCAGCGCGGCACGATACATTGCACAACACTATCGTTTCAATGCCGCATTCTATACTCGATTGCATAAGTGGAAGGTTGCGCACGCGAGGCAGGAAGGGCTAGCGTCTTTCCCTGGGCGGAAGGTTTCGCCGCCGGCGCATCAGCAGGGAGATCACCATTGGCTCTTCTCACCAGACACACATTGATCGCTACCGGCGCGCTGGCGGCCTGTATCGGCATCATGGCGCCCGCCGCAGCCGCGGGCCTGGCCGATAACGTGCCCGGCTGGGTCGCCGGCGCCACCAGCATCGGGCCGGCCGACAACAGAAAGACCGTTACCATCGCCGTGCATATGGCGCTGCGCGACCGCGCTGGATTGCGCGAACTCGCCGATGCTGTCTCCAAACCCGGCACTGCCGCCTACGGACATTACCTGACGCCCGCCGCCTTCCGCGCCCGTTTCGCGCCTGACGCCGCCGATGTCGCCGCGGTGCAGGCGTGGCTGGCGGCGGCCGGCATGACAGACATCCATGCCGGCCCGGCCGGCGCCTATATCTCCGCCCAGGCGACGGTGGGCACGCTGCGCAGCGCCTTCGGCGTCACCCAGAACCTCTATCGCCACGGCAGCATGACCCTGCGCGCCAACCGCGAGGCGCCGGCGATCCCCGAGGCGTTGACATCGAAAATCCTGTTCATCGAAGGGCTGGACGAGACTTTCCTGCTGCGCCGCCCGCAGCATATGTCGGTCACGGAAGGCGAGCGTGTCGCCCCGGCCGCGTTCGCCGCGGGCCAGGCGCATCCTGCAACCACGCCGCCGCCGGTCGCCGCCGGCCTGCCCTCGCCCTATTGCAGCACCTATTTCGGTGACGCCAAGGCCACGCTCAGCACCAAGCCTGGTCCTTACGGCCGCACTCTGCCCTGGCTCGTCTGCGGCTATACGCCGCAGCAGGTGCAGCAGGCCTATGGGCTGAACAAGGTCAGGCTCGACGGCAGCGGCCTGAAGGTCGCGATCCTGGACGCCTACGCGTCGCCGACGATCGTGACCGACGGTAATTTTTACGCCAAAAACCATAAATTGCCGGCGCTGACCCCGGCCAATTTCATGCAGATCGTGCCTGCCGGCATCTACAACGTCAGCCCCAGCGAAAGCTGCGGCCCGTATGGCTGGTGGGGCGAGGAATCGCTCGATGTCGCGGCCGTGCACGGGGCGGCGCCGGGGGCGTCCATTGTCTATGTCGGCGCGCGGGATTGCGGCACGTCGCTGACCGTGGCGCTGGAGAATGTGATCTACAACCAGATGGCCGACATCATTACCAACAGCTACAGCTTTAATGACGAAGACGTGCCGGCGGCGGCGATCGCAGCGCAGGACCAGACGCTGATGACGGCCGCCGCGCAGGGCCAGACGGTGATGTTCAGCTCCGGCGACGATGGCGACCTGTCGCAACTCAACGGCATCGCCACCGGCGCCTATGCGGCCACCAGCCGGTATGCCACCGGCGTCGGCGGCACCTCGCTTGCCCTGCTCGGACCCAGCGGGCGCAAGCAGGAATGGGGCTGGGGCAATTACCGCGACTATCTTGGCGGCGCCCACGTCAACAGCGCCACCTCCATCACCACCTCTGGCTTGGAGACGATCAGCGATTTCGGTTTCACCTACTATGATTTTGCCTTCTATTCCGGATCGGGCGGCGGCGTGAGCCTGATCGAGCAGCGGCCTTCCTACCAGCGCGGCGTGGTGCCCGCCGCACTCGCGACCACGCTGAACATCGACACCGGCAACAGCACCACGATTACGCCGCACCGGGTGAGCCCGGATGTGTCCATGGTGGCCGACCCCTACACCGGCTATTTGTATGGCGAGACGTTTACCATTGCCGGCAATGCGGTCAGCGATGCCGGCTGCACGCCGACATCGGCCACCACGGAGTATTGCGAAGGCAGCATCGGCGGCACCAGCCTGGCCTCGCCGCTGTTCGCGGGTGTCTTGGCGGTGGTGGATCAGGGGCGGCTTGCGGCCGGCAAGCCGGTGGTTGGTTTTGCCAACCCCTGGCTCTATGGCGCGGCAGTCGGCAAGACGATGAACAGCGCCGGCATCAACGATATCGTTCCGCCCGCGGCCCCGAGCGCCGTGCTGCGTGGTTACGCCAACGACCTGACGCGGGTGCGCGTGGTGACGCTAGCCTCGGTGCCATTCGTGATTTCGCCCTCGCCGGTGCCGCTGATCGTATGCGGCGTTGCGGTGTGCGAGGGTTTGGATGATGTCTTTAATTATACGACAGCGGGCTATGATGACGTGACCGGGCTGGGCGTGCCGTACGTGCCTTACCTGGTCAGCCAGTAAAAATTTTGAACCGAAGCCAATCGTCCAAAAGTTTTTTGGTTCTTTTTTTCAAAAAAGAACGCTTGCCTGCCTTACTTCACACTCAGCAGTTCCACATCAAACATCAGCGTGGCGCCTGGCGGAATCACCCCGCCGGCGCCGCGGTCGCCATAGCCGAGGTTGGCGGGGATGATCAGCGTGCGCTTGCCGCCGACATGCATGGTGGCAACGCCCGCGTCCCACCCGGCAATGACCTGGCCGGCGCCGAGCACGAAGCTGAACGGCCGGTTGCGATCCAGCGAACTGTCGAATTTGGCGCCCTTTTGGCCATCCTCATAGAGCCAGCCGGTGTAGTGCACCGTGACGGTCTGGCCCGGCTGCGGCTCGGGGCCGGTGCCTGGCACCTCGTCGTGGTACTGGACCCCTGAGGCCATGGTGATGAAATTTTCGGCAGAAGATGCGGCGGTCATGGTGATGAGGAGTACTCCGAGGAGCGGTTTGAGGCGATTGATCAGGCGCATGCGGGGTGGCTAGCACGGGCGTGGGGCGATGGCGACTGGCAGCGCGCATCGAGGTGGTGCAGCCACGGCCTTGGTGCGCCTACGGCGGCTGGCGTGTCCGTCGCACGGCCCGTGGCGAATGCCCCGTCCGCTTGGCAAAAAACCTTGAAAAATACGCGCTATCCTCAAACCCAAGGTAGGCAGCCGCCTCGGCCACGCTCATATTGGTGTACAAAAGTACCCGCTCGGCTTCGAGCAGGATGCGGTCCTGCACCAGGCGCATCGGCGGGCAGCCGGCGATCTGGCGGCAGGCGCGGCGTAACTGCGCCGGGGTGACGGCCAGAGCCTCGGCGTAGCTCTCCAGCGATGCGCCGCTGCGGAACTTCGCCTCGATCGTCTCGCGGAACTTCGCCACCAGCATCGCCGCCCGGCCCGCCACCGGATCCGCCCCCACGGCCGCATGCCGCGACAGGCGCAAGGCCTGCACCAGCACAGCCAGCAGATGGCCCTCGACCGCCGCCGCATGACCCGGCGCCTGCCACACCAGCTCGCGCGACAGATGCGCAAAAACCGGCTCCAGCGCCCCCACCTCCGCCGGGGCCAGGCACCTCGCACCGGTGAAAAGACCGGCAAAATCCGGCTCCCGCCGGATCAGCTCGCGCGCGTAAGGCTCGGCGATCGTCAGCACCGTGCCGGACGCCTCCGCCTCGAAGGTGAACCCGTGCACCAGGCCGGCCGGCACGATCAGCAGACACGGGGCCGCGAACGGAACCCGCAATCCCTCGGCCAGCATCACCCCCGCTCCCGAGGAGAGCGCAAACACATGGTGCAAATCCGTGTGGGCGTGCGGACGTATCCGCCAGTTGCTCGGCCGGCTGCGGTGCGCCAGCGATTCCAGATGCAGGAAACGCGGCCCCGCCTCCCGCCTGGGCTCGCCGTAGAGGAAGAAGTGCGGGACGGCGGACATGTGCAGAAAAGTCCATGTTTTTGATGCCCGCGTCCATACCAACGGCCTAGCCACCATAGTAAGAAAGAAAGCAGTTCTTTTTTGAAAAAAAGAACCAAAAAACTTTTGAATCCTGGGCCGTGCCTCTCCGGAAAGGCCGAAGCCAGACAGACAAAAGTTTTTTGCTTCTTTTTTTCAAAAAAGAAGTTCTTGCTTTGCTTTCACAGAGATACACCATGAAAACAAAGGTCGCCATCATCGGCGCAGGCCCGGCGGGCATGATCCTGGCGCACCTGCTCAAGCTCGCCGGCATCGAGACAACCGTGCTCGAACGCCGCGACCGCGCCTATGTCGAAGGCCGCGTGCGCGCCGGCATCCTGGAGCAAGGCACCGTCCAACTTCTCGACCGCATGGGGTTGGGCGAGCGCATGCGAAGCCGCGGCCTCGTCCACGGCGGCACCAAGCTGGCCATCGACGGCGACATCTTTCGCATCGACATGCAGGCGCTGACCGGCGGCGCCACCGTCATGGTCTATGGCCAGCAGGAGGTCATGCACGATCTGTTCGAAGCCGCCGGGCCGCGTGGGCTCAATCTGGTGTTCGATGCGGCTGACGTGACCATCCACGATATCGACACCGACGCGCCCTTTGTCACCTGGACCAAGAACGGCGAGCAGCGGCTGGAGTGCGATTTCATCGTCGGCTGCGACGGTTTCCATGGCGTCAGCCGCGCCTGCCTGCCGGAGGGCGCGCTGAGCATTTTCGAGCGTGTGTATCCGTTCGGCTGGCTGGGCATCCTCGCCGACGTGCCGCCGGCCGACCACGAGCTGATCTATGCCAACCACGAGCGCGGTTTTGCGCTGGCCAGCATGCGCTCCCCCACGCGCAGCCGCTACTATGTGCAATGCGGCGCCGACGAACATATCGACCAATGGCCCGACGAAAAATTCTGGGATGAGCTCTGCCTGCGCCTGGGCGCAGAGGCGGCGGCCCACGTCACCCGAGGGCCCTCGTTCGAGAAGAGCATTGCCCCGCTGCGCAGTTTCGTCGCCGAGCCGCTGCGGCACGGGCGGCTGTTCCTCGCCGGCGATTCGGCGCATATCGTGCCGCCGACCGGGGCGAAGGGGATGAATCTGGCCGTGGCGGATGTGGTCGTGCTCGCCGAAGCTTTGCAGAATTTCTACGCTATGGGCGACGAAGCGGGGCTGCAAACCTACTCCGCCCGCGCCCTTGCGCGCGTGTGGAAGGCAGAGCGCTTCTCCTGGTGGTTTACCAGCATCACCCACCGTTTTCCGGGCATGTCCGGCTTCGACCGGCGGATGCAGCAGGCGGAACTCGCCTATATTCGAGGCTCGCAGGTGGCGCAGGCGAGCCTGGCGGAGAATTACGTCGGCCTGCCGCTGGAGCGGGCGCATGTCTGATCCCGGACAGCCGCCGTCGCTGCACGCGCCCTACGTCTCCACCCTGCGCCGCGCGCCGCTGCACCCGCCCATCCGTATTCCGCCGACGCCGACGGAGACGACCGGCCCTTCGCACTGGGCGGCGCTGATGGGTGGCGCGCTGGCCGACCTCACCACCCAGCACGCAGGCACGCCGATCGGCCAGCGCATCGTGGTGACCGGCCGGGTGCTGGACGAGGCGCGTCGGCCGGTGCCGCATACTGTCATCGAAATCTGGCAGGCCAATGCGGCGGGCCGCTACATCCACAAGAAGGACCAGTGGGACGCGCCGCACGACCCGAATTTCACCGGCGCCGGCCGGGTGATTACCGATGCGGAAGGGCGTTACGAATTCATCTCCGTCCGCCCCGGCGCCTACCCGTGGGGCAACCATCACAATGCCTGGCGCCCGGCGCATATTCATTTCTCGCTGCTGGGCCCCGCGTTTGCCACGCGCCTGGTGACGCAGATGTATTTTCCGGATGATCCGCTGATCGACATCGACCCGATCGCCAACGCCTCGCCCATGCCCTGGCGACAGCGCATGGTGGCGCGTTTCGACATCGCCACGACACGGCCGAACTGGGCGCTGGGGTACAATTTCGATGTCGTGTTGCGCGGGCGCGATGCTACGCCGTTCGAGGCATGATCATGTTTGGTCTCGCTCGGGGTGGGCATCGTGAGAGCAACCACGAAGACACGGAGAACACCGAGAAGCCCCAAGGTTTCCACAACCCTATATTTCTACCCGGTCAAGCCATCCCGAAATTCATGGGTTTTCACCTTGGTGTTTCTTGGTGTCCTCCGTGCCTTCGTGGTTGATCTTACGGTCTCTCAACCGCACAGCTGACAAACGCGAAAGACCAAGGATGCCCGATAACCAGAGCGAAGAGATTTTCGGCCAGACCCCCTCGCAGACCGTGGGCCCGTTCTTCCACTACGGCCTGCCCTGGAAAGGCTGCGCGGACCTGGTCGGCGACACCGATATCGGCGCGCGCCCAGAGCTGTTTCCGCCGGAGCATGATCTGCTGGCCATGCCACGCAAGCGGGGAGACATTGCCGGCACAATCATCGAGCTGCACGGGCGCGTGCTGGATGGGGATGGGCGGCCGGTGCCGGACGCCATGATCGAAATCTGGCAGGCCGATGCCGCGGGCCAATATGCCTCCCAGGAGCCGGACGGGTTCATCGGCTTCGGCCGGTCTTCCACCGGCGAGGATGGCACATTCCGCTTCCGCACCATCAAGCCAGGTGCCGTCGCGGGGCAGGCGCCGCATATCGCCATCGGCGTGTTCGGCCGGGGTCTGCTCAAACGTCTGGTCACGCGCGCCTATTTTGCCGGGGCGCCGGAAAATGCGGCCGATCCCATTCTTGCTCTGGTGCCCGAAGACCGGCGCGCCACGCTGATGGCGCAAGGCGCCGACCCGCTCTGGCATCTGGACATCGTGCTCCAGGGCGACGCCGAAACCGTGTTTTTCGACGTCTGAGCCCATGACCGGCCTGCTTCGCGCCCGCCCCGCCGGCAGTGCGGCCATGTTGGCGGCGTTCGGCGACAGTGCGCTGCTGGACGCGGCGCTGCGGTTCGAGACCGCGCTCGCCCGCGCCGAGGCGGCGGAGGGGCTGATTTCGGAGGCCGAAGCGGACGCTGTTGCCAAGGCTTGCACGTCCGACGGGATCGATCTCGCCGCGTTGGCCGAGGCCGCCGCGCATGCCGGCACACTCGCAATCCCGCTGGTGGCACTGCTGCGGGCGCGTGGGGCGGCCAGGCTGCACATGGGCGCCACGAGCCAGGATCTGGCCGATACGGCGCTGATGCTTCAGGCCAGGCAGGGCGTTGCGCTGTTGAAGCACGACCTGAAAGCACTCGCCGATGCGGCGACGAGCTTGGCTGTCGTGCATGCGGGCACCAAAATGCTGGGGCGGACGCTGTTGCAGGGGGCGCTGCCCATCAGTTTTGGATTGAAGGCCGCCAACTGGGCGCTCGGCATCGATGCCGCGCTGGCGCGTCTGGAGCGCGAGGCGGCGGGTGCGCTCTCCCTGCAATTCGGCGGCGCGGCCGGGACGCTGGCGGGCCTGCAAGGCCGCGGTTTTGCCGTGGGCGAGCGGATGGCGGCCGAACTCGGACTCGCCTGTCCGCCGATGCCCTGGCAGGCCAGGCGCGACGCTATTGCCGGGCTTGCGGCCGCGCTGGCCATCGTTACCGGTGCTGTCGGCAAGATCGCGCGCGACGTGTCGCTGCTGGCGCAAGGCGAGGTGGCCGAGGCTTTTGAGCCGCGCGTCGCCGGCCGGGGCGGGTCCTCGGCCATGGCGCATAAGCGCAACCCGACCGGCTGCCAGGTGGCACTCTCGGCCGCGCTGCGCACGCCGGGCCTGGCCGCGACAATCTTCGCCGCCATGCCGCAGGAGCATGAGCGCGGCCTCGGCGGCTGGCAGGCCGAGGCGCCGGTGCTGGCCGATCTCTTCTGCCTCGCCCATGGGGCGGTGCTGGCCATGCGCGGCGTCATCGAGGGGCTGGACGTGGACCCACAGGCCATGGCAGCGAATTTGGCGGCCGCCGTCGTCGGCGACGACACGGGCGAAACTGCTGACCTGGTGGCGCGCGCCCTGGCCGGCCGAGGAGACGGGACATGATCGAATTCACCGCCGATGACGGGGTAAAACTCGCGGCCGGCGTCTATGGGCCGAGGGAGGGAGAGGCGCTGCTGCTGCTGCATTCGCTCGGCTGCGACCACCATATGTGGGCGCCGCAGATCGAGGCGCTGGCGCCGACCATGCATATTCTGGCCCTGGATACGCGCGGCCACGGCGGCTCTGCCGCACCGCATGGCGATTATACGCTCGAGCTGCTCGCCCGCGATGCGCTGGCGCTGCTCGACGCGCTGGGCGTGGCGCGGGCGCATGTGTGCGGCCTGTCGCTGGGCGGCGTCATGGCGCAATTTTTGGCCATCCACGCCCCGGCGCGGGTCGGGCGGCTGGTGCTGGCGAACACTGCCGCGCGCATCGGCTCGGCAGAGGCCTGGCGCGACCGGGCAGCCACGGTGCTGGAGCGCGGCATGGCGGCAATCGCCGACACCACCATGGCGCGCTTCTTCAGCCCCGGCTTCCACGCGGCGCACCCGGACATGGTCGCAAAATTCCGCGCCGGCCTGATCGCCACCGACGCGCACGGCTACGCCGCCTGCTCCGCCGCCCTGCGCGACGCCGACCAGACCGCGGACCTGCCCCGCATCGCCGCCCCCACGCTGGTGATCGGCGGCACCACCGACCCCTCCACCCCGCCCGACCAGGCAAGCGCACTGGCCGCCGCCATCCCCGGCGCGCGCCTGTCCTTGTTGGACTGTGCGCATCTCTCCAACATCGAGCAGCCCGACGCTTTCACCGCCGCCCTGCGCTTCCATCTCGAAGGAGCAAAATAATGGACGAAGCCGACCGTCACGCTCTGGGCATGATCACCCGCCGCTCGGTGCTGGGCGACGCCCACGTGGACCGCGCGATTGCGAAAACCACCGATTTTACGGCGGATTTCCAGAATTTCATTACCCGCACCGCCTGGGGCGAAATCTGGACCCGCCCCGGCCTCGACCACCCGACCCGCCGCCTGCTGACCATCGCCATGATGATTGCCTTGAACCGCGAGGAGGAGTTCCGCCTGCATGTCCGTGCCGCGCTGGCGCATGGCGTGTCGAAGGAGACGATTAAAGAGGTGATTTTGCAGAGCGCGATTTATTGCGGCGTGCCGGCGGCGAATAGCGCGTTTGCTGCGGCTTCGGCGGTGATGGAAGAGACCCCGTAGGGCGGATTTTTTATCCGCCCCCTGGTGCCGATGCCGCGAAAGAAAATCCGCGGTTGCCTGGGTCTTGACCCACGTCTTGCAACCTATCAGCGTGGCATCCGGCGTGAGAAAGGCGACGCATGAATCCCACGCATATCGTGCCGGGCAGCTGCGGCCCATGGGTGCTGAAGCACGCCCTGGAAGCAACGAAACAGCCGGACGAAATTCTCGTCTTTCCGGATGACCTCAGCTTCGGGCCTATCGCAGGGGATATCGCGAAAACGCGAGCAACCGTAAGAACCGGTTTCCGCGACCAGGCGGCCCGAAACGACAAGATAGAGGTGTTTTGGGCCCGCCTTGAGCAGGATAATGGACCTATAACCATATGGTTCGGACGGCACAGTGCGGAAGAGGTGGCGATGTTGCTGGCGCTATGCGACCGCCTCGGGGCACGAGATATTTCGGTCGTCGATGTAACAAATCTATCGATTCATGCATCCTGGAATGGCGCATCGCCGGTGATACCGCCGCCGCAAAGGTTGCAGGACGTTCCAGGTTCTGTTCTTCGGCGCCTGGTTACCAAACCTGTGCCACTTGAGCCGGCGCAGCGGGAAGCATACGCCGCGCGCTGGCGGCAATTGCAGGCCGAGAACGCATTACTTCGTGTCATTCGAGACGACGCATTGCAATCGACGGAACCAGACGAGTTTGATTGGTGTCTGATCGAGGCTCTGTCACATGATTGGCGCCACACAGCTTGGGTGATACGGGCCGCTGAGAGATTTGCCGGCCGACAATACCGCCAAATTGGAATGTCAGCATTGTTGGAGCGGGCGGCATCCCTCGTGGAGCAGGGGACGCTGGAAGCGCAGGGCAACGTCTGGGAACTCTGGGATGATGATAATGAGAGCGCCCTGCGGTTGCCCGCCAGATGCCCAATTTCAGCCAAGAAGGCCGACGTCTGCCATGTCGCCTCGCACCCTTCGTTTGCCGGTAATTTGGTTGGATGCTTACATAAAGCGGGCAAAAATGACGACGTGCTGGGATTTCCGGACGATCTCAGCGCCGGGCCGATTGCGTCCGACGATGCGCAGGTAAGGGCAGAGTGGTGGGACAACATCGCCGATTGGCCATATTACGATGCCATCTCGGCGTTCTGGCGCGATCTTGCGGCAGGGCCACCGTTAGTTGTCTGGTTTGGTCGTAGCGATGCGAGAGACCAATGTCTCTATCTGATACTTTCCGACAGGCTTCCGGACCGGATTGTCGGGATTGGAGACGTCTCGACGATTTCGGTGCAGTATGAATGGGTGGATGGCACGACCATTGATATTCCGCCACCCAAAAATGTGCACGGGGTGCCGGGCGACGTTCTTTCGTCGCTGACCTCATTAACGGTGCGCCCCGATCCCGTGGAAATCGCCGCTAATGCACAGCGGTGGCGGGAGCTGAAAGCGGAGAACGCGCCGTTTCGCGTTGTCAGCGATGGCGCACTGGTATCCAAGCCGGCAACGTATTTCGACAACATTATTCTAGAGGCTGCGGCTTCGGAGTGGCGGGGGACAATCCGCGTTATTGCGGACGCGTTGGGTGATGTCAGAGATGCATTCCATCCTGTCAACGACCAGGTCCTGCTGTCGCGCCTTGTGACCCTGGTCGAATCCGGCGCCCTGGAGGCTGACGGCGATCCTTGGATCATGGACGAGTCCCGCATCAGACTTGCGCTCAAGGGCTGACGTTCAGGCATTGCCGCCCTTTTGGATCCAGGCCAGGGTCGGCGACCCGTCTCGAGGCGCGGAAGAGGCGGATAAAAAATCCGCTCTACGCCAATACCCAAAAGTCTTGTTCTTTTTTTCAAAAAAGAACTGCTTTCTGCCTCAATCATAATTGGCGTAGGCTGTGGGAAAACCAAGGGGTGGACATGCACCAAGTTACCTGGCCCGATCCCAGCATACGCGCAGCACTGGCGTCGGTGCGGCGCGCCAAGCCGTTCGTCTATGGGCTGACCAACTACATCGCCGCCAATCTCAGCGCCAACGTGCTGCTGGCGGTGGGTGCCGCGCCTGCGATCGGGGCGGCGCCCGGCTGGCCGACGGCTTTTGCCGCCGGCGCCGGCGCGCTGTGGATCAATGCCGCGGCGCTGATGAGCAGCGGAGCCGACACGCTGATTGAGGCGGCGCGCTCGGCGCAGGCGGCCGGCACCCCCTGGGTGCTGGACCCGGTCGCCATGGGGGCGGGTGCCGCGCCGTATGACGCCATCATCCGCGATCTGCTGGCATTCCGCCCAACCGTCATCCGCGGCAATGCCAGCGAGGTGATCGCGCTCGCCGGCGGTGCCGCCGGTGCGAAGGGGGTGGAATCCACGGCCGGGTCCGCCGATGCGATCGAATTCATCAAGGAACTGGCGGCATCCACGCGCAGCATCGTGGCTGTCAGCGGCGCGGTGGATTATGTCACTGACGGTGCCGCGGTTGTCGCCATTCCCGGCGGCGACGTGCGCCTCACGCAAGTCACCGGCGCCGGTTGCGGCCTTGGCGCGCTCATCGCCGCCTTGCTGGCCGCCAACAGTGACACGCTCATGGCCACCTGCGCCGCCCACGCGATCTACGCCGTCGCGGCCGAACGCGCGGCAGGTGCGCGGGGAACCGGTTCGTTCGGTCTGGCGCTGGTGGATCAGCTCTCGCTGCTCGATCCTGCTGAATAAGCCGCGATCCGCCATGCACGGGGGAGTGGCGGGGCGGAGTTTGTGCCCGCCGGTCGTTCCGCCCGGCCTAATGGATGAAAGTTTTTTGCTTCTTTTTTTCAAAAACAAGTCCTTTCTTACTTCCTTGCGCATAACGCAAAGCCGCATCGTCCGTACACGGTCGGCGCATCGTGATGTGACCCGCAGCGCGGCCCGCGCGTTGCGAATGGCGAGGGTTTCTCATAGGCGACATGTGCAGACTTGATTGGCGCTGCCGCGAGCATGGGCTTAAGATACCGCCATGGTTGAATTGAGAGCCCTCGGGCGCAGCGATATCAGGGTTTCCGCCCTATGCCTGGGCACCATGACATGGGGTCAGCAGAACACCGAGGCCGAAGGCCACGCGCAACTGGATTATGCGCTGGATCATGGCATAAATTTTATCGATACGGCCGAGATGTACCCCATCCCACCTCGCGCGGAAACGCAAGGTGAGACCGAGCGCATCATCGGCAATTGGATCGCCGCCCGGCGAAACCGAAGTAAATTCGTGCTCGCCACCAAGGTCGCCGGCCCGAGCGCTGCCACCTATTTGCGTGCCGATGGCACGCCGCCGCGGCTCGACCGGCAGAATATTCGCGCGGCCGTGCTGGCATCGCTTGCCCGCTTGCGCACGGACTATATCGATCTCTACCAGGTGCATTGGCCGGACCGGCCTTTGCCCCTGTTCGGCGGCGTGGCTCCTGGCGGGGCCGCAAGTGCCGACCGTGCCGAAGTGCCGATCGAGGAGACGCTTGCGGCGCTGGGCGAGCTGGTCAACGAAGGGCTTGTGCGGCACATCGGCGTTTCGAATGAGACGGCCTGGGGCGTTGCGCGCTATGTGCAGATCTCGGACGCACGCAATCTGCCGCGCGTGGTTTCGGTGCAGAACGCCTACAACCTGGTGAACCGCACCTACGAGGTTGGGCTTGCCGAATTCGCGCCGCGCGAACAGGTCGGGCTGCTGGCCTATTCGCCGCTTGGCCAGGGCTATCTCACCGGCAAATACCGCGGTGGCGCCCGCCCGCCCGGCGCGCGCACCACGCTGTTCAACCGCGGCGGCCGCTACGAAAAGCCGGGCACCGCTGATGCAATCGACAAATACCTTGCCGTTGCGGCGGATTTTGGCCTGGACCCCGCGCAACTCGCCATCGCCTTTGTCACCTCTCGGCCGTTTGTTACGTCCAACATTATTGGCGCCACGACGTTGGAGCAACTCAAGACCAATATCGGCGCGCAAACCGTCGCCATCACGCCCGAGATCGAGGCGCGTATCAATGAGGTTTACCAACTGCATGGCAGCCCGGCACCGTAGAGCAAGACAGAAAGCACTTGTTCTTGAAAAAAGAAGCAAAAAACTTTTGGATGATTGGGCTTCGGCTTTACATATGGGAATCTCGGAGATGGGACGGCGGCGGATTAAGCCGGGCTTGGTTACGACGGGCGTGGGCGGGGGATAGCAACCGGCTGAAGCTGACAAAAACCCTGCATCGAGGCTGTTGTGGGTCGCGCGCGTTGCTTGGGCTGTAGGCAGCGCGGTCCATCAGCCAACGCAACTGGGCAGCCAGTCGCTTGCCAGCCCGGCCAGTTGACTGGCTGGGCCCGCCCCAAGCCCCAAGCCTTGTCACCCCGCCCGCCAGGCCCGACACTCGTCCCATGGACGACCAGCCGACCCTGACCCCTGCCCCAACCTCGCGCTCCCGAACCCCCGCGGTCACCGACGGCCATGTCACCGCGCTGCGCCTGCTCGACCTCGCCTACGCCATCGACCTGCAACTCGCTGAAACTTTATGGCTCGAGCAAGCCGGCGAGGCCGCGCGGTCGCGCCTGACCGGCACCTCACCCAAGGCGGTGGATTTCGACGAAGCCCCGCTCGGCCTGGTCCTCCCGCCGGTCACGCTGGCCCTAGGCGGCACGCGCGTGGAGGTGCAGGTTGCCGCACGCCTCTACGCCTTCGGCGTGGTCACACTGGCCTTGCGAATCCCGGCCGACGGTATCGGCTGGGAGGATTTTACCGCGCGCGTCAATGAAGTGGAGGCCGCCGTCGGGCCCGAAGCCCATGCGCCGGTCTGGACGCAGTTGCTCGCCCAATTGACTGCCCCGATCGAAGCCGCCCTCACCCGCCGCAACC
>Ga0116227_10010364_pt1 | contig 16325 bp, 9 predicted proteins | sample S1TSphgellanicum_FD_89693 | JGI IMG/M metagenome (GOLD analysis project Ga0116227, IMG submission 89693) | Host-associated microbial communities from peat moss isolated from Minnesota, USA - S1T2_Fb - Sphagnum magellanicum MG | ecosystem: Host-associated > Plants > Peat moss > Unclassified...
CTTCTTGTGCTTGCTGCTCAGCCCTTAGCCTGTACCAGGCTCTGATACCATGAAAAGATAGGGGGGAGAGAGCTTGAGCTCTTGTAAACACCCACACCCATAGATGACAACAAGTCCTCCAAAAAAAAGTGGCGAAGATCCGTCGCGCGTGCGTTAGTCGAAGTGAACGTAGAACGGTCACTAAGTGCGCCAGTCGATGTAGAACGGTCATTGATGCACATCATGAATGTTAGTTCTAGTTGAGCTTGACATCTCAACAGGTGATACCTTGAGGGCATCAAACTAGGATGCTTGGGTGATGCCTAGGTGATGCCTTGGGGTATTTGTGATACTCGCCCAACATTGCTATTTTCCAAACTTCTTCACTCAAACTTGGTTCACAAGGTTTGGAGTTTAAACTTGGACATGTGAACCCCCAAGTTTCAACATTTATATTTTATATTGAAATCAAATTCCATCCATGTTGATTGAGTTTCATCCATAATAAAAATTCATCCACATAGTTTCATTCAAGTTGTTAAAAAAAATATTGTGGAGGGGTCAAAAGAGGATATAAGGAGCCAATCCAAGACAAAGACTAAGTCCTTAACAATCTTTAATAATAGAATAGTTTGTAGAATATGCTTAAAATTGTGATTTCCAAATCAACTTGATATATTTTTAAATTTTCAAGATGAGGATGAAATCCCTAACAATTTTTAATAATGGAATATTTTGTAGAGTATGTTTAAAATTGTGATTTCCAAATCAACTTTTATAGTGTTTTAGTTTTTTGACCCAAAAAGATGTTGCATTATACTATAATGTAAATGTTTACAGAAAGTTTTTCTTATAAAATTGTCATTTAAAATCATTTCACATCTTTTAAAAAATATTTTTTGCAACAAAAATCATTGGTTACATTGTTTAAAAGTTGTTTTGGATATTCCATACTTAGTATATTCATTTCAAAATTTGTCAAATGTTCCCACAATACATCAAAAATATTGTCATATAAGTTCATCCAAAAATTTCAACATTAACTTAAATAACCACTTACCACAATGGAAATTAAACAATGGTTACATCCTAGAATGGTTCCTTGTATCATATTTGCATTTGAAGTGACAAGAAAAACCTATTTTCACAAATTTTGTCTAATGAACGGGGTGAACACCTAATTTCAAACAAAAAATATTGATGAACAAATGGGGTATTAATTAGTAGGTGAATGTTAGGACATAGTTGACTAATTAAAATTTGGAGTGGACAAATTTGTCCTATAATTAAACATAGATTGATTTAAAATCACAAAAAGTTCATGGTTTTAAAATGATATGTGATTTTTAATGAATTATGAATAAAATTTGGATTTCAAATATGGACATTGTAATTTGAAATTTCCTTTGGAAATTTATTACAACCTCATATGAAATTAAATTTGCACATTGTTTGGGGCAAGCCTATTCCTAGATGGTACCATTACGAACCATCTCAAAGAATGGTTAAAGAACTAAAATTGGCCAAATAATATTCCTAGGCCCTTCCCTTGAAATGTTTTCAAATCTATAGATTTTTTTTCTTCTCATGTTTATCCATGTTGCATGTAAAAATATATTGAACTCAAAATTTGATAGGGATACAAAAGGTGAAAATCATTACAAATTTGTCTTTCGAATTGTCATGGCCCCTTTAAGATAAGTTCATGAACTTTGAAAATTCATGCCATAACTAAATTATATTTGTTCAATTAATTATCTAATAAAAAATCAAATAAGTTATCATTAAAAATACCTTCAAATTTGACTTCCCAAGAAAAATTCCAAAACATGTTTCACTTGTGCTCAAGGAAAAAAAAACATCATTAGGTTCTTGATTTCTAAAAAAATAAATGTAATGATTAGGAAATAAAATGAAGGTGTGATGTTTTTAATGGTACCACCCAAAGATGGGTTTACCCTTTGTGCCATGAAGTTTTTGGAAAGGAGAGACATGTGCATGCTTGAAATGAAACTTGAGTTGATTTCAAGATGATTTTTTTTTAAAATTGTGGATTTTTCCAAAGGATTAAGTGAAGCTATGAAGTGCATAATGAACTATGAATAATCTTGTGTGAGTAAACACTTCTCCTCAAACACACATACTATGTAAAAAGCCACAACATCAACAAATGTGGAAAGCCACATCAATTTTGCAATAGTTTGATATATTAAATTAATGATTGTTGACCTTCAAAGTGGAGGGCAATAATGTATGTTAGTTGCTTAATTACCATGTGTGATAGAATCAATTTATAACTAGTGATCATCAACACTTGTTCATAGCCAATTTTGGTTAAATATTAGATAATAAATGTTTTTTTAAAAAATCCAAATTTTGGTTACATGTTTGAACTTGTTATAGATATTTAATGTCTTTTTTTGGGAGGGAGCGAGGGAGGGAGGGAGGGGTGGGGGGGATTTTATGAATTAAGGCCATTTTGAAAACAAAAGTCCTTTGGTTATGTCAAGATCATTTTTTTAGGTTTAAAAATTGTGAAAATTTGACCCAAAAAAATGGGTGAAAGGTTTACCAAATAGTGTGCCATTGGCTTGCAAACTAAACTGAACACATGTTCTTGGGTTGATCTTCAGTAATCTATGCTTATTATGTAGTGGGAAATTCAAAGTGAAAGGTTACAAACTGCTTTCCCATTTGTGTTAATTATTGTAGTGAGCTTGATGGGTTATAATTCGACCTTAGTGTGATTAATGCCTAGGCTACTAGGGTCCAATTCAACCAGTAAGTTTTATTTGTTTCTTGATTTGCCCAAACATAAGGATTAGTTGTTGTATTAAGGTTTAGGTTGTACACTATTACGAAGATTTTTTTGATTTGATCATTAGTATTGTTTTTTTGATTGTTTTCTGACAATGAGATTGATATATTGTTGTTTGATTAGTAAACAATTTTTGTTATTTTCATTGTGAGTTGTTTGATTTGCTTAGCTTTGTGAAGTTTGGTGGGTGGATGTAAGCACCTTTTAAATTAGACTTGAGTTTAATTAAAATGTAACATGTTCAACAAAACTAATTACTTAGATTAGTTTCTAGAGTTAGGATGAAGGTTAAGATCAAAATAGTCAAAACATGATCCACTAGTCATAATAATTCAATAAAATATTTTGTTTGATATCCGCACATTGCAAGAATGAAGGATGGCTAACTTTGGACATAATAAACATAAATAAGACATTATTAATTATGAGTTTAACATGACAATATTTTTGACTGAATTGTTAGTGCATGATGCCTTTAATGCATGTGATAACAATTATGTTACAAGATTTACCTCTTCAACCAATGATCAACTATGCAATTTAATGACCATTGAGGTGGTGGTAGTTGGGAAACGCATTGGAGGTTTCTACCTTGGCCTTTTAATGTTCAACAAGTAATCAACCAATCTAATTCTTGTTGGATTTGGAATTCCACCATTCATGTTGGCAAACATGCCAATTGTGCATGGTGCGATAAATGTTATTTGATAATCTTGCTCATTTTAGGTTAAAATCAGTAGGTGGATTAAAGAAAGTATGAAGATTTATTTGAAAAAATGTGGCGATTTAATTAAATCCCAACTCACTTGCAATTTTTCTTTAAGCATATAAAACTAAAAGTGTACAAATAGGGTTTTTGTATTATTCATTTGTGTGGTGAAAATGTACCATTCAATAAAATAAAATAAATTAACAAACCACAACAATTTTGATTGCATAAAAATCTATATATGAAAGAATAAATGCATGGTTCAAGATTGAGATGTATGTAAATCAAAATTTTGAACTTGCCCAAATACAAATGTGCATTTTAATAATTAATTTCTCGAAGATAGGATAATCCTTCCAGTTGTTACCATGGATCCCACAACAAACTATTACCCAAGAGGAAAGATTGCTTCTGGAAAAGGCACCCATAGTACCTTGGCCATTTCAACACATGTCTGTTGAATAATTAATTAATTAATTTTGAAATTTTCATTTCAAAAATTGGAATATTTTTAAATACTCATTATTATCTTTCACAATATTTTTTGATTTGGAAGAAATAATTTTTGAAAATTTAAACAATTCCGAAAATAATATAATTAGTGTCAAATTGGCCAAGGTACTAGGGTATTTGTTTGTCACAAAAAAGGGATTTAAGGTGGCATGAGAATAATTTGTGCCAAGATTCATTAGATTCTTGCCATATTCAATAACAATTCAACCCTTGTGGGGGAGGTGGGGAGAGGGGCCCATCGCACTACATCTACAACTATATATATTGTAGCACAAGGGCGGCACATGTCTGCTGAAAATTTTATTTATTTAGAAGACTGCATTCAGAAAAATGAAAAATTCCAAACCATTTCAAAACATCCTTGATTTTCCTTCACAAAAATTTGGTCTTCGAGAAAAATAATTTTTGAAACTTTTCTAAAAATATATAATTTGTGTTGAAGCCACCAAGGTACTAGGGTATATGTCTTCATGAGCCCCACATTATCACAAGATCCCCAAACCAAGATTCCCTTGAGGTGAATCAAGAAGGTGAATCTCACCTTCAAGAATGTCCAATCTACCTCAAAAGCTGCATGACTAAAAGCTTGATATCTCATTGTTTCAAACATGCAACTTCATTATTTTATGTCTTAAATCAAGAGCCTTCCATTGCCATTAAGAATACCTAGGTTGAATTTCTATGTAGTACCCCATTTCAAATGATTTACACCTCCAACCCACTTTATATATATTCAAGTCTTGTCTCTCCCCAGCATTTGACAACTTTTCATGGGGAATGTGACTTCCTTGTAATGGCATGTTAGGGAAGAGCTTTTCCCCAAGACTTTTAACACTTTGTGCATTTATTTCAAGTTCCTGAGTGGAATCAAAATTTCATGTCAATCTTAACATTTAGAATAATGAATCTTATTGACATGACTTAAAAGATTGATTAAGAAGAGGAGACCCTAAGGAATGCCACTTGGCATTCGTAGAATAATATTAGTGCAACTTCCAATTTGTATTTATGTGTCCTACTTGATGATCATGTTCAACTCTTCAGTTGATCCTGAATTTGTTAACTTTTAGTATCTCCTAATCTGCTTTCCCTTCTCTTGAGTTCAAAGGAAGGGCATCCCATGGTGATGATGTTTGAGCCAACAAAGAATGGAAGCAAAAAAACTGCATCACATTGCTTGCCTAATCAAACTTGGGTTCTGTGCAGTGGTGCACTACAGTGACTATTATCAGCAGATGGAAAAAATTAAATTGATTTCGTGGAAATTGAATTCTATTTGAAATGAAAATATTGAATGACATTGCATGCAACTTGAACTGAATTGAATTGAATTGATAGAAGCAAAATCCGAATCAAATTGCTTGCCTAATCATGTTTTTGATCCATGAGAAACTAAAACAACACTCATAAATAGGTTTGATGCTAAAACATTATACAACCTTTCAAGTAGGGTTGATGTTTTGGGTGAAATTTCACATCCTGGCAACCAAAAGCAAAGCTGTTGCAACAGGTACAAAGACTTTTTTTTGGGCAAAAAATGGCACATTGTCATCACATTATGAGGAATGTTTCTTTGAATTCACCATATTTACACAGTAGGTTCTAGCATGTTGCCAACATATAGCATGATTCCAAAACTTTTCTACTTTCCTCTCTAAGCTGCAGCAAAATTTGGCCAAGTCCTCTCTTGGATGATCACCAACCCACGTCCCTCACAATTTTGAGAAAAAAGAACACTGGTTTCAATCCTATAAGCAGTGGAAATACATGTATTGCAAATTGTTGCAGCACTGTGTGGATTGACTGATTGGTGAAAATTTTGGATGAAGGAACAGTGATAGAAGAATTTGTTGATGTTGTGAATGCATATACATGGGTGGAGAATCTCGAGTTACAATTGAAGAATTTGATTGATGTTGTAAATGCATACACGTGTGAAGAATCTTGTCTACATATAATTTTGCATTCTGCGCTATGGGTTAAACAGATGGGCACATTGGTGATTCATGAAGCTTAGTTGACTACCAAATCCTTGTTGCCTAACTTCACACAGTCAAGCTCTCTCAATAAGCTTGAAGCAGTTTAATCTGAGTCACTTTGTTGGGCTTTTGCTCTTACTGGTGCAGGGTTGGTTGCAGGGAGATTTCTTGCAAACTTGCAAACTTGATTGTGTCTGGACCTGGAAACCTCTGAAAGGAAGCTGCCTGGCCAAGATGGCAATATGTCAGAGCTTTCCACTTTTCTTGAATTGCATGATAGTATGTTGGGTAAGAGCTGAGTCTGATGAGAACATTAGGTCAATCAGAAGCTGTGAGGAACTTCAAAGCCTTGAGCAAAAAAATGTACAGATCTAGATTGATTGAATCTGTAGACAAACGTTAGACCTTCTGACCCTACATCCTTCTGGCCTGATGGATCAGGTTGTTATCTTTCAAGCTCATGCACATCATGTTGAAGGGAGGTGGTAAATACGAGAAGAGTTCAATTTTGTAGGTGTCTATATTGTTTTGTGAATCAATTTTTGCTTGCAGAATGTGGGTTTAGGCTTTAGGGTTTTTCAGGGGATTCTCACGGATTTCTTAAGCAATAGCACCTTTGCAGTTGATAGAGTGATGGCTTATGCCTTTGCATACCCCGGGAACAGGCTTGACAATTTTTCCTTCTACTACCATCATGATGTGCTGTATGGACTATGGACATCTAATAGCAACGGAGATTTGAAAAAGAAATGGGGGGGATGTACCTGATTGCCAGTTTTAAAACATTAGACCTCTGCTGCTTCATGTATGGTTGTGGAGAAGGGAGCTTGTTGGCCTTGCAAGTGGTGGAATTGTTTCAGTCTTTGGACATTCATCAGTAACAGAACTTTGCTGACCATGATCAAACCATATAAGCTTCCTACATGTCCAGCAATTCATGTTCAAATTGGCATAATCAATTTGACACTTCACACATCCATGAAGAGATGAAGATGTTTTTTTTCCTTTCCAGGTGCTTGTTTGTATCAGATTAACATGTGTGGAAATGGGGTTTTGTGACAGTACAATTTTTAGTCTTGTGGGAGCTGGCCTGCAGTGATATATAATTGTGGATGAGTTATTATTATTAAACTTGTGGAGTCAAAAGTTGGAAGCACTGGAACATACTTGATTTAAATCTCATTTACTGAAGGGTTTGAAATCACTGATGAGAGGAGAAGCCTCTTTAATTGAAGTTGCATCATGTATGTTGATGATGGGTGTTGCTGGTCCATCCTTTAACACCCAGACCCTTATGACAACAAGATCTGTGGCCCAATGAATAATGCAATCCACTTCACCATTCAGACTAAAAAGCCCATTTCCTAGGTCCTGGTATTAAATGGCTCCCTTTAAGGATCACATTCCATTTTTCTCCTACCCAACTCAAAAACACCAGAACTTAGATTTGCTGTATGATATATTATATTGTAAGTTCAAGTTAATTTCTCCAAAATACAAGAAATTGTTCAACCTTGCAATTGCTTTGTCTATTTCAAAGCTGGCAGCTCTTGAGTTTTTAACATTGCTCACATTGAATTTTTTACTGAGCAGACTAATCTAAAAGACTTGTAATAAGAATATATACTGTGGGCTTCTCCTCAAAGCAGGGTTAAATTTTCATTAATTTTTTTAATTTTTTTTTTGCATTCAATTTTTTGATGTTGTCACACTGGTGATCATCCACAAGGAGGTTTAGCCACATTTGGCTACAGACCAGATATGAAAGTAAAAAATTATTAAAATCTTTTTATATCCTGGCTACTCACTTTGAATCAATGTGTAGAAATATGGCAAATGTGTAACTAGAGGGCATATTTTAGTTTACAACTATTCCTTTGCCTCACAAGCGAGCATTTTGTTTTCATGTTGGGCTTTACAAAAATAATGTAAAGCTCAAATTCTTCCTCCTCCTTCCAATTTTCGCTGATTCTTGCATCCATTTTTATGCCCCATGAGGCCCATGAGCAAGAGCATTGCCAAAATCATATTTGCACTTGGCTCCAGCTTCACATGGCTTACACTATATCGCCTACACTACAATCTCTAGCAACTTTGAACAAATTTTTTGTTGAAGTAACTTTTCATTTGAATAGGTATATCCATAAAGTGAAGGAAAGACAATATTAATACCTTGAGTTGGTCATGAAGGGGGGTGATATTAGAAAACAAATAGTAAAAAATACATTGCATCTAAACAAGGAGTGAAGACAACATGAAATTCATATTCCACTGGATCTTGTGGTAATCTAACCCTATCTTTTTTTTCTTGAACACTTTCACTGCTAGGCCTACTACTGAGCTTATTGTTTTCATAATTATTTCAAATCCCATGCATTAATTAAGTTTCACCCTTGATTTAATAAAATTCTTTCACTTTGTGACTAGCAAGGTTTGAAGTTAAAATAGGGGTAAGGGGTGAAAGGAGGACTCAAAGGTAGGGTTTACAAATTCTTCTTAATGTCTCAAATTTTTAATATATATTTTCTTTATAATCATGTAGCTGATGCACAAAGCCATACCAAGAACTAATTGTGCAATTTTCCCAAGTTGGAGTTGTACCTCACTTCACACTTATTATGCATTAACTTATAGCATCAATAGAAGCATTTTCAACTTCAACAACCTTCCTAAAAATTGGTTGATTTACAATTGAGGCATTTGGAAAATATTGCACTCAAATTTGACAATGGCACCTCTCATGATGTTGAGCAAACTTATGGTACCATGATGTATGTGAGATTTCCAATGTTAAAAAAAAATTGCTGAATGAAAACATCATGCTTTTGAACTAACAAGCATTCTTTTGTAAGCACAAAAATATAAATTATGTATTCACATTTAACTTGTATGTTTTTGAAAAATCCTTGTTTTCTTGTGAATGGGTAGTGCACATGGGGGAGTGCATTAACCAATACCTTCAAATGGCTCTTGTTGAAAAAGGGAAATATTTGACAGAATGTAATCCGTTTGAAAAAACATTTCACTAAATGGTGAGAATTCACCACCAAAAAAAAGAAGGTTGCCTCAAAGGCCCTTGACTATTCATTCTGTTTCAAACCTCTTAGATCAGCTGAGGCCATAGTTGATTGTTAAAACCCTAGAACTGATAATTGGCACCCTTTGCTGAATATTTAATTATTTTAAAAATGAGGTTTGGCAATTAAAATTTTCAGAATTCCTACAGTTGAGGAATAAATATGCAAAAAAAAAACCTTGAGCTGTGTACTTACTTGTAATACTAACCCAATGGTTAGGACAATAAACAAATTTTCACAAGTTGGGAGGTTGACTCTCAACAAACATCAATAATTTTTTTTGCCAAGACCTCTTGAGAATTATTTTGTGCTGAACATTAGTAGCAGGTATGGTAATAAATTAGCTTCCCAGATCTTACATAATTTATCTCTGAAAATGGGTTTTAACTTGCTAGCACTTTGAATAAATCCAAAATGATTAATCAATATTTTTTCAAAAAAGTAAGTTCAATAGCATTTTAATTTGGCATGGTTCAGCTCGAGCCAATTATTGGGAAATTTGCAAGTGGGTGGCGAAAAAAATTGTCAATAGAGTTGTGATGGATGCACGGAAGGAAAGGGTGTATATGATTAGAATTTAGGGGTTTGGAAGCTGGTGTCCTGTATAAATAAGGTGATGGGTCACAGTATAATTAGAGCTAATTACTCTCCTTGTCCTGCCCCTCTTGTAATAAGAATTAATCAATGTACTCCACTCCTCCCCCCTTCCCCCCCTCTCCGACCCCAACTCTCCCTTACATCTGTTTTACCAAAATGATTGCCAATAACACAGAGTGTACCCATCCCCATTTAACACCACCAGCAAATGACATTGAGAGCTTGATATTGAGAGCCCTGAGAGCTTCAGTTTCTTGAACCTTCCCTGCCCTCTAGGGCACCCACCTCTAGGGCCTGAGCCACCAAGTCAGTTTGGTAATTCAAAGGGGGGGGGGGGGTTTGATGAAGGAAGGTAACCTTTTTCTTCACTGGCTATATATGTATAGGTAAAATGCTATACTAAAAATAAAAATTGTTAAAATCAAGAGCTTTTCCAGATTTTCAATAGCTATAATTTTATATAAATTTCAGAAAAATCGCCATGTTTTTTATACGTGGTTCAAGTAGGTAGCCAAAAATATAGAAGATTAAAAAATATAGTTTCATATTTTAGCTTGTAGCCAAATCTGACTAAATCTTCCTGTGAATCATCACCACTTTGGCTACATCATAAAATTGACCCCCAAAAAAAGAAAAAGGCATTGAAAGATGGGGGGATGATGTTACTGTGATCCTGACCCTGTAATTGATTCATAACTGGCCCCTAACTTCAATGCCATCCTCGTGAATTGGGTGCTTGAAAATGGGGTGTGGGGAGAGGAGAGGGGGGAGGTTAGTACTAGCTAGCTACATTGCAGGACCTATAAAAGCATGCACTGTAAGCCTAGTAAACCTAACACTTCTCATCACTCTTATAGCTCTGGTCTTTATCATTGCCTCCTCAACAGTTCCCGGGGGTTCATCCCTTCTCTGCACTTCCTTTCTTTTCCCCCTTTGCCTTTGCTTCTTCCAATCATTGGTGGCCCCCTAGCTGCTGCTTCTGCTGCTGCTGCTACTGTTTGTGTGTCTGCACCTGCAGCAGCTTTTGTCAGTGCTTTTTGTTTTGTTTTGTTTTTTTGAGTACCCAGGGGCCAGCTTCTTTTGGGCTTGTAAGCTCGTGTGTTCCAAACTGATCTGAGTTGACAACAACTGCTGCTGCTGCTTGTTGTGATCATGCATCTTTCCTGAAAAATAGTTTCCAGGACTTCTAATCTTTCTATCTGCATTACATGCAATGCAATCATCATGGCATCATCGTTCCTTTGAATATTATTTTAGTCTTCCTCAAATTTCTAAATCAGTTTTGTTGCAGAACTTTCACTCAGCAGCTCTTGGGTTGGTTGCTTTTGGTTTGCTTCTTTTTTCCTTTTGGACTTTTTAAACATTTAGTCCTTCTTCCGAAATAAGATAAAGCTCCATTCCAGCTCGAGTCTTTTTGTGTTGAGGAAATTTCATTCCAGCTTCACTGTTTGATCAGTGATTGCTTTTCAAACCCCTTCCTTTCTTCAGATTCTGACGGGCAGCTTTAGGATTCCATGTGTTCTCCAGCTGCTTGCAGCTATAAGCAAGTTCTTGCATGCACGCTGCCAGCTTTTGCACTAGACATGTAGTTGTTGTAGGCTTCTTCTTGTGCGTGAGCAGCAGCAGTAGATGAGCTCGTCGCATGTATGTCATGTGTGTTAAGAGCTTCATATTTGCCTTAGCTCCTCAGCTCGTTTTGAAGCTTTTTGTTACCTAGTGGTGGTGAACAGCGGTTGACTGTGTTCTTCCTGTTTCATCCAGGGCTGTTCCCAGTGATGCAGATCAGCTGCATGCATATGGTATTATTGTCCTTGCAGTCGTGAACTATATATATTTGTGCAGAAAGTCTCAGTTTAGCTGTTGACGCGAGAGTGCAGCAAGACCCGCGGCTTGCGATAGATCAAGAGTCCCAACCATGAATGGTATATTATACAGAAATCATTCATGAAGACCTAGCTACTTCTCGACACTCTGCTGCAAACTACTCTAGAATAATATAGTGGAGGTTCAGAATCCCTAGCTAGTGAGATCGTCTCGCGATCGAGGAGTTGATCTTGCAAATCAAGACGTCACAGGCAGGACCCATTCATTGCAGCATCATCGACTCAAAGAACAACGTGTTCGACGACAACACTTCGACATTTGTACCAAGGCCGCTTCTTCTCGCAGCTGCATCAATGGCGGATAGATATAACAACATCTTCACCACCATCAACAGCTTGGTAAATGCCTGTGATCGATCTACACCTTGAAACCCAAGTTCAGAATCTTGCTGAAATCGTTGTATGTACACTTTGTCGACTTGTAATAGATGCTTGATCTCCAAGGATATAGTGATCTTTATGACATGGGTCTGAAGATATAATTATCGATCTTGAGATGGAAGACTAGCTAGTTCTGCATGCAAGAGCTTGCATCTTTCACAGGATGTCAATCATGTAATGGGATGATCTGCATAGCAACACGTGTGATCGGTTTTGACCGTCTTTGAACATGATCGTTTGCTCCCTCGCAAGGCCCTAAACGCTCGACAAACAGATGGAGCAGAAGGGTGTCTCTGCGGCGGCAGAGAGTCTCCGTATTCAGCTGCTGCATCGTCCGAGATTCAACGCGGAGTCGAATTCAGAAGGGTACTCCATTGCCATGATCATGTGCATCGTGGTGGTTCTGACGGAAGCTGCCCGCGCGACATGAATGATGAGGAAGAAGGTAGATGATCTGTATTATCCATCTTCTGAATCAGAACCATCTTCCTTTCATAACTTGTAGAGAAAGTCACCGGAGAGACGGAGTTCCTGCCATCATGTTTGTAGGAGGAATATATATAATCATGGTGATGATCTCTAGTACTGTTGACAGCTTGTAGTTTTGTTTCATGAGTGAGACGTTGTTGCAGGGTCAAGCCAGAAGCTGAGGTTCACAAAACCGCAGGTAAGGCTGCTCGAACACACTTTCCAGACACTTCAACGGCCCAATTGTTACCAGAAAGCAGATCTGGCTAGAGAACTGGGGGTCCAACCAAGGCAAGTTGACATCTGGTTCCAGAACCGACGTGCTCGCGGCAAAGCCAAGGCCACTGACTCCGACTGCGACATCCTGAGACAACGTTGCCAAGATCTGATTGCCGAGAACCATCAGCTCAACCTTCTTATCCAGGTCCCTAATTGCAGTAACAATTACTCTCACACTCCGATCAGTCCCAACTTCAGCTAATTAATAAGGGTTTCTTTGCATTAGGCTCCGCCTGTGATCATCACAGTTACACCCAGCAGCACACACGGCAACCTAATGGAAAGCCAAGGACATAGATATAGGGCCTTGTTTCCTCTTGCTGCGGGGACAGTCGCTTTCCATTGGAGAATGTCTGTAACTGTGATGAAAATATGTAATTAATCATGTTAGGACCTCTGAAAACACATGTTCTCATCCCCCAAAAAAGAAAGATAGATGTCATTGTGGGTGAGTAATACTTCGCCTCAGAACTCTCAGAGCTCCTGCAATATTGGTGAATGCTTGACGGCTAGGACTCTGAGAGAGCTCTAAGAGCTCCTGAGATTGGTGAATGCTTGACGGTAGAGCTCTGAGAGTTCCTGCAATTGGTGAATGCTTGACCAGTAGAGCTGTGAGATTGACTGAGCACAGCTACTTGAAAAAACATAATGAAAAGCTACACAACCTGTGATCACGGCAACCTGTTGATGGAAAGATGTCCAGCTAATTGGTGATGAGTAGTCACATTGCCTGAATTTGTTGTCTTTGTGCAGAGCGAGAGAATGAGTTATGCCGATTCCCTCCTGTATAACAATGCCCGAGTACAGGAGCAGCAGCAGCTGTCAACCGATCAAGTTGGTACTGATCAGCAGTCGAGATCTGCATCATCGGGTCATCCCACCGTGCAGATCCAAATGATCTTGTGCAATTCTTGCAAGAAACTCAAATCCTTACCTCCGGTGTAATACTCTCCGACTTTATCATTGTTATTATACGCGTATAATACTGCATATGATACTATCCTGATCGCTACTTCTACGTATCTTCTTCCACACCTCTGGTATACTGATATATAATGTGGTAATTTACACTAAGTATGTATGTATATATATATATATGCAGATCTATAGAATCCCCAACTAGCAGCAGCTGGTAATTAGCATGTTAACTGCAATCGATTGATGATCCAGCATGAGCTAGCTAGCAAGCTTGAACCCATGAAGCCAGACATTTGCTATTAGACCTGCTGCTGATCAGCAGCCCCAGCTTCTGGTTGAAAAACTCACACAAAACTGATCATAATATAGTAAGTATAATAGTCATATAGATCAAGCTGCTGCAGACACATGAGATCATGACTGGTTTCAACAGGCTAAATTCTTACTTCTCTCAAAAAAATTTGCCAGAATATAATCGGATTTGTATAATTTTATTTGTAATCACCTGAATCTGATGACCTCACCACTAATGCACATGATCATCTTTCTAGTAACTGTACTTAACTAATTAGTTGGTATAATCATGTTGATCTGCACCACACTACATGTGTGTGTGTATACATATGTATATATAATGTATATAAATACATGTGTTATATATATGTATGTATTCTTTAACATGAATACATAAATTTACTTTAAATTAAAGTTTTATTGAATTAATAAAAATTAGTGAAATGGGTCTGAACTAATTAGATCAACCAAGCATCACACACTTCTGCAGCTCAGTGTTTTTTTATTCACTTTTGTGATGTTGCTGAAGTGACAATCATGCATAAGTCTAGTTAGCCAAAATTGACATATTCAAAATATGAAACTGAAAAATCTTAAGCACCATTTTCTATTGTAGGCAATTGTGTCGAATTTTGGCGATTTAAATTTTTTTTGACGATTTTCTTAAAAAAAAGACAAGGAATTTCTCACAGAATATTACTTTTTCCAATATATTTCTCACAAAATGATGAAAATTCACCACCAAAATAATAAACAAAACACTAATGTCTGCTTGTCTATCTAGATAGCCATTGGGGGGGGGGGAAATTAAATTTAAAAAATTATATATATATGTAGGATATTGATCATCTTCAATGCATGCTAGATTAATCGGGTTTAATGAAAATGGAGTTAAAGATTGTTGTTATTAATGAGGATCAATGCATGTAATTGTCCGTGTCCCAGTTATCTACGATTTTTGACCTGGCACAGTTTAATTATCAAGGACCATAAATTGGCAACGGTAATCATCAATTGAACCCCTAATAAATAAAGCAAGAGATTATTGCAGCTGGGTCTGAAGTTGGCCATTAACCGTAGCGAGTTAACCAAATGAGTGAAACTAGAAAATGCAGTTAAATAAACATGCCATGGTTACAGATTTGAAACGTTTTTGGTTTGAAAAAAATCAAAAGAATTGGGTTTCTTTTTGGATACAATGGGCATTTGTTCTGTTGGCCTACAAATGGCAGCCAACATTTATATATATATTGATGTACCAGGACTGAGAACTAGTTACTAGTACTTTATCCATGTATTGCTTCCTGCATATAAGTATTAATTATATTGACGCAGTTAAAAGCCAAATTTAAGCATGTATAAGTGCAGTCTGTGCTGTTGAACCAAGTGTGAACTGACTACCAAACTAGTTTATCCTTTTTAAATACTATTTAAAAAGGATATTAGTATTTAGTTAATTCTCTGTTTTTCAAAAGTTCATAATTAAAATTTTAGTCTAAAATTAATTAAATACATGTGTTAGTCAATTTAATTGTAATTTAATTTGATTTCTAATGATATAAAAATTACTCAAAATTCAATATCTTTTATGTCTTAAGTCTAAAAATTTCCAAATCACCTTCATTATATCTTTACTCACTAATAGCTTTCCAACAATACCAAGAGCTTTCCCAAATTCGCCTACAGTTTTTAAGTCTGATTTAAATGAATTTCAGTGAAAAACTTGTTCAATATTCAATAGCTTTTCCTCTGTAGTTCCCAACATTATGAAACTAAGTGATGCATGGACTCATCCAGGGCTTACCAACAGTTTCAAGTGGTTTGAGAGATCTCAATACGCCAAAAAAACAAAACAAACAAACAAGCAAACTAACTAACTAACAACTAACTGTCTTTCCTCCATAGATAGATTGTTGAGACTGGGGAGCCGGTAGTCATACTTTTCCAATTGTCACACAGGAATGGGTACATCTCTGACGAGTAAGACTAAATGGAAGTGCTTAAAGACAACATATTCCTGGCTCAGTTAATAACAATATTGTCAGCTTGTCTTGGTTTTAATGTGCTGAGAATTGTGTCAAACTAATATGTGTAATGCTTTTGTTCTTCCCTTTATTCGTTTTGCAGAGCTAAGTGAATTGCATTATAAAAGCTGGGAAAATTAAAGTTTCTCGTAACAGGATACAGGACCTGCCTTGGAGTTGTAATCAAGTTACAAATTAGCCCATTAGAGTTGCATTATGTGGTTACTTGAATAGTGGGTCTTGATGAATCAAAGTGGTAGTAATTGATTATGGACACTTGTATATGAAATAATCATAAAGGCCATTCATTTGGGGGGGGGGGGGGGGTTAAAACATTAAAAAAAAATTAACAGCCCCCAAACCTTAAAAAAAAAAAAACAAACTCCTGAAGAAAAAAAAAATGATA
>Ga0116227_10010366_pt1 | contig 16324 bp, 15 predicted proteins | sample S1TSphgellanicum_FD_89693 | JGI IMG/M metagenome (GOLD analysis project Ga0116227, IMG submission 89693) | Host-associated microbial communities from peat moss isolated from Minnesota, USA - S1T2_Fb - Sphagnum magellanicum MG | ecosystem: Host-associated > Plants > Peat moss > Unclassified...
GACCTAATTTGGAATTGTCTACCAAGTTTTTGAATCCTAACTTGACCTAATTTGGAATTGTCTACCAAGTTTTTGAATCCTAACTTGACCTAATTTGGAATTGTCTACCAAGTTTTTGAATCCACACTTGACATGTCAATCTACCCAAGCTATGAAAATAGGGGAGCCCAGGCTTTTTGAATATAAATGTTTCATGAAAGTCATTACATTGATTGAAGACAAAGAAAGATATATGTTATATTATGTGTTTTAGTAATCTTGTGAAACAAAACATTTCAATTGTTTTAAGGATTTGTATCAAGTAGGGATCTTAGAACCCCCACCATATCCTGTGTATATTTTCCACAATTTCTTTTGGCTCTTTAATATGATTTAAGCCGTTTTTTTTACATTATAGAATTTTTTTTTTCTAATAGTGAAATTTTTGAATATTTGAAAACTTTGCCTAAAAGATGAAGAGTTACAATTGTATGAGTTGCGAAGTCTTAAGGTTATGAGGGGTGAATATGTTAAGAATATTCTATTAGGGTTTCATGATTATTCTATATGTGAATTGTAATTTTTTTTTACTCCGAATATGTGGGAATTGTGTCAATATGCAACTGAACAAATTGTGTTCCCTTTTTGTTGCTAGATACAACTATGCAAACGCCCCCAACTCGTGGATTCATGATGGGTCTGATGCAGCTTTTAAATCATGTTTTCCAACTTCTACTTCAGAAATCAACAAGCTGATCCTCAACACACATACATTAAACACGAGCACCTTGAATACTTTTGCAAATTCCACTATCACATTTCGTGTGCAAAGACCTGCCAAAAAACAACTTCATGCTGAAGAGGTCTTAGTGATTGGAGGTTTGAACCCTCCTCTCAATGAAAGCCATTTTTTAATTAATGCCTTTCTTTACTTCCCAACTGCTAATGTCAATACCTCCATTACTTGTCCCCAATTTTTTGGCAAGCTTGGCAATTCTGCTGTAATGTTTGGTGACACTGTACCCAATTCAAAAAAGGAATGGCGAATAGCACTCACAACTAAACTACAAAGTTTAAACCTGGATCATTTTTCTCATGTTGTCGTCACTTTGGTGGAGGCGTCAGGATCTTTCCCTCAATATTTGCAAGTTCCACTTACTGCAAAAATTGTGTATTTTGACTATTGAAATGCTACTTGAATCAACCCATCCGCTATGTGATAATGCAACATGGTTGGAGCTCATGAATAACATTCAGTTATTTGTGCAAGGGTTGAGTCTCATTTGGACAATTAACTTGTTTAGATTCGATCAAATTTATTATAGTTAGTACTAGGCAATGAAAAAAAAGTTATACATTCTTGTATTGGATAGACATGTGAGTGAAAGCACACTACGGTGACCTCATTGGGGGTTTCACATTGTATCTCAAGATAAATGATACTTGTCATCAAGTTGATTTGAAAATGAAAAGCTTCCTTTTATTAGCCCCATGTATTATTTTTTTGAATTTGTGAAGTTCTTTTTCATGGTCCATTCTTCAACCATGATTGTTGGTTGAAAATGGCACTTGTTAACTATTTGTATGAAATAAAACAACTTATCAATATAGTTTGTGTTATTGATGCACAACCCTTGAAATACAACTTAGATAACAAATGAAAAGATTGTAGGACATGTGTGAATGTAGACTTGTATTAATAAAATAAATTTAAGTTAAAAAATAACTTCTATTGCCTTTTAGAAGTTGGGTTGATCTTATTTGGCTTATTAGACTATTAATATTTTTTTTGTTGTCTTCATGTGAATTCAATGATTTTTGTAATTGACTACATTCAAGTTAATAAGAGTCAACAAATGTGTAACCAATGCTTGATTTTTCATGTTTTAATATTAAAATTTATATTGATGTTATTAAAAAAATGAATGTGTTTATATAATAATGTTTCAAAATATTATGCAAACATGTGGAATGATTCGAAATGAATTTAATGAAAATAGTTTACTCAAAAGTGCTCCTAAAGCATTATAACCAATGTTTGTCGTTACTTAATGGATTCTTAAATAAAATCTATGTAATTTGAAAATGAAACATTTTTTAGGAAATTTTTTTAACATATCTTTATATAATAATATAATTCAACATTTATTTAGGTCATAAGATATTTTTTTTAAAATTTCAATTCACAAATGAAATATTTTGAAAATAAGCAGTCTTTTTCTGGTGTATCTAAAGGTTGCCTTGCAAAGTGTAAAAAGCTAGTGGGCTTTTTTTTTTTTTAAGTAATGCCCAAAACTGGCCATCTTTTTCTCATGATACTCACCAGGTAGCATGGGAAACTTCTCTTTTTTTTTTTGGTGGAAAACCTTTTTGGAAATTTTTTGATTTCTTTGGCTCCCACCTTAAGTAGGTACCTTATTTCTGCTAAAGCCAGTCCTAGGGCTTTACCCTACACCAATGTACTCAATTTGACCCTTGATTTGGGTCTGGCTCCTGGCTACCACAACACTAGAATTTTACAAAATCACGAGATGGCTAGAGAGTTGGGCCTCTCTTTCCCCAACTTAACATTGTTTTTCATATTTAGGCTTGGACCCAGGTGTCCTATACAATGATATTTTTTTTCAATTTTTGGATGTTGCATCATTGATTGACATTTCAAGAGGGACGCTCACATTAAATGATGACAAGTTCTTAGAACATGTCTAGATGGTTTTTAAAACTAGTTTAAAAAATGCTACTATACTAATGTTAGTCACTTTACCTTCAAAAACCTACAATACAAATATATGCTATCATGCAAATGTCAGTCCAAACGTGGTGAAATTTTTTCAAAATTTTAAAAATTTTGATTTCTTTAAAAAAATGAGAATATTTGTGATTTTTTTTTTTAATTTTTGATTTTCACGTTTTGGCAAAATTTCGCACCAAAGAAAACCTCGGTCATGTTATGTCTTTTTTGGTTGCCTTTGGAAGCACAATGTCACCATTAAGGAGAGTGAAAATATAATATAATGAACTAGTGATACCAAGATTGAAGTCTTGTTTCAAGGATTACATTTGACATGTGACATTTGTGTGTTAGTTTATTATTCTAAATTTTGTATTTTTTATACTTAGTTTACAATTGTGTGCTACACATAAATATTTTCTTATTACATCTTGATTTTATATCATATAAAGCATCCATGCTTTATATCATTTGAAAACAAATACCATCCTCAAAATTGATAATTTTGAAAGCTAAAGCACATTAGAACCCAAAGCATATTTGATTGTTGAAACTTTATAAGTAATAAAGGTTACTTCAAAAAATATTGAGAATTCAAATTATTATGCTCCCTTTGTTATTTTTCAAAAATTCAAAATTACAATTTTAAACATTGTGCACACCACTTTTCTTTGCACCCTAAGATGACTTGTGAAAATCCTTTGAAAAATCATTAAGCCTGCAGCATGTCATTTGTGACATGCAATTATTAGCCTCACAAATTCTGTTAAATATGAAGATGGAAAGAATAATGTGATGATTATATTGAGAATGTTTTGAGTTGACAACAATTTTCCAAAATCTTCAAGTGGGATCACATTCTGATTGCAGATTACATCTCTGGAGATGAGTATACTGTCTTCTTTTGAAAATGCTACAATCTGTATGTTTTGATTTCTTGGTTGTAACCTACAAACATGCAAGCCTTGCTCTTTGACTCAAGTTTCTTCCTGGGTTATTTTTTAGGTGTATGGGCAAATATTTCAATGCAAAAAACTCTCAAATGGCTCACATTAAGTTTCTTCCCACACCAAGGCTCAAATGGAGTTTTCTCAATGAGGGTTTTACTCCTGCAATTATTATAAACATAAATAACAATTAGTGTTGCATCTGCTAAAAATTGGAGATTAATCTCTTCTATGTATTCTATTTCTCACGATCTCCACAATAGTGCGTTTGTCATGTTCTAAATGCCCATTTTGCTCAGGAGTATGGGGAGTTGTTAGTTCTTGACAAACTTTAGCTTCTTGCAAAATGTTTTTGGAACATGTCACTGATAAACTCTCCTCCTTGGTCACTCCTCAACTTGGTAATCTCACTTCCAGTTTCTCTAAATGATTCTCTCCCAAGCTTTGGAAACATTCATATGCATTAGACTTATTTAGTATATAATAGATAATCCTGTAAACACCTTGGTCACACTTGAATCTTATTAAATACCCAAAGTCACCAGTAGAAGGTACACTCATTGGAACACAAATGTCTGCATGGCAAAAGACACCAATCTTATAAGATCTGTCTCTTGGTTCATTTACTGGAAATGAAACTTGGTGATTTTTCCCATGAGCACAACCACTACAAAACATATCCTCCTCTCATATAGATTGGATCCTCAACCCAGTTACTACCTTCTCTTTAATCATTTGTTGATTGTCTGAAGGTTCACATGACCCAACCTATTGTGCCATTTCATCACACACTATCAGCAACACAGACTTGACCTGTTGACATAACAACTTGAATAGTAGGTGTCACAACCTCTGGATTCATTTTGTAGAGTTGTCCAACTTTAAGAGGTCTGTCATCATGATCCTTCCATTCTTGCTTTGCTGTCTCATTTGACAATTATATTCCCCTACAATTTCGTTGCTAGTCAACTGTCTTGTAGACAACAAGTTCTTCAACTCTAGGACATACAAGGCTTTCTTGATAAAGCCACCCTCTCTCTTAGCTTCATCAACACAAGCTCTCACTTCTATGTCACCAGTTCCCTCAGCCCAGATGGCAATGTCATTGGCAACTCTCACACCCCAGAAACCATTGCCTCTAAAGTCATACATTGGGAGCATGTAGAATTGGCACACCATTCTTGGTCTTGAGAGCTATCCCACTCATTGAACACATAGCAAGCCCCATCACCCTGAGTGGTATCCTTTGTATAATCACCTTCGAGGGTTTCACCAGTTGTAACACAGGCACTATCTTCCATAACATTAGCATAACTCTTATTCTCATGCCTCTTCCAGCAATTAGGACACATACATTCTCTCATATTGATTGTTAGATAGTCTACTGCATTTTGTCCATAAGATAATAAGTCATAGTAGATACAAATGCCAACAAGATGAATAAAGTATATTCATCCAACTTAATCTCACCTTAGATTTTGCCACATTTTGAACATAAGATTGGAATGAAGATAACCTATAATCTATAGGGTACAAAGAACCTTCTGTTAGTGTGCTCTGTAGTCATCCATAACAAAATATACTTGCCTTGTTAAGCAGGTTCAATAAATACATAATTAGATACATGATTGTCATGTTCATATACACATATCCTCTGTGTTTTCACCTCTTCCACCATTGAATGACAAACAAGTTCATAAGAAAGAAAGGTTTCAACCTCCTCACCTCTTTCTGATCCCCTTCAAATAAAAGCATATAAGTCATGTTCTCAATAAAACAATCTCATTATTCCAATACATGTACCTAAATTGGCACCTTGCTTGGGCTCCATGGAGTTGAATACCAATTTGTAGGAAAATGCAACAGCTTAGACAACGCTCTGTTTTGATACACCCTGAACCCTGCACTGTAATCTGTAGGTCATAAGACAAAAATCTTTAGGCTTTAAGACAAAAATCTTTAAGCCCTAAGACAAAACTCTTTAGACACTAAGACAAAACACTTCAGCCCCTAAGAGCTAAACTTGAGCCCCTAGGTGCATTATCTGATCTGAATTGACTCTTGAATGTTGCAACAACAGCAGCATTAAGGATTTCCAGAGTCACTGAAGGTGACTTGATGCATCGAGATATCTTATACTGCAGTGCAGATGCACCTTTACTCACAGCTGAAGTCACAACCTCGTTGAATGCTCCCCTCTTTACAATGTGCAGCTGTAAAGGCCCAATTGCCCCTGCTGCTCTCCACTTTTGGTAGATCTCATTAAAACCACCATCAATTGTGTTGGCACACATTTGCAACACTTCCAAATCCAAAGTTTTGTTGTCCCTGGATCATGCATTTGGAACACTTAGCCCAGTCAGGACCTGCATCATTTGATAAAAACAAGAGTACAACAAACTGGACAACCAAACCTTGCATTTGGTTCTTAACAGCAAGAAAACATTGACTTTGCTGCTACATCACACAAAACACCATATTTGTCTGTGCAGATGACCAAAGAAAGGATATTTCAGATTAGTACCCTCTTGTTGTGATCTCCCAAAACAGTACATAGCACCCTGGTGAAGACACAATATCTACAGTGCTGCTGAAGTCTTCGAGTTCCATAGATGTTCCTGCAAGGTGTTGAGTAGCCTTCTTCACCACAGCTTGCAGTTCTTCTTCCTCTATCTTCTCTGAATGAATGCTCAGATTAACATTCTTTCTTTGGATGATTTCAACAATTGGTGCTGTTTTTCTGAAACCCTTCACCTTCAGAATATCCCCAAGTCGGTATCGATATAGCCCTGAAGAAATTTTACAAAGGCACAAAGGCACAATGGGTAAGGAAATTTTACTTGTGCGCACTAATCTGTGTAGTTCTAAATTACTTTCTTCTGCCTCTGGATCTACAAGTGGTTTGTATTAGGCAGTACTTAAATTATAAACAAAATATTCATTGAAAACCTTGCTTCTTAGCACTTCAATTCCCTTTCTGGAAGCCCTATCCTAGACAAGTTCAAAGGAATCTACCAGAATCTTGTACTTTGAATGTTCAAAGGAACCTACCTGAAACATTTGTGACCACAATCTCATACTTTTTATCCAGCTCAAGGTCAGCTAGATCAACTGATTGCAAGATGTCCCCTGTGTTATCGTTGGTGAGATCAGCATCATGCAAAGCATCTGCAACAGGAATGAACTCATAGTAGGCTGTCTCTGGCCAAATCATGTATACAACCTTTTCAGGTGCGCAATCAAGTTCCACATTAAGACCAGCAATAGAGCATTCACTGGCAGAGTAGCCAAAGGAGATCAATGGTACATCCCCTGCAAAGTATTTCAGAATGGGCACATACTGTTTCATGCTTCCACTCACTACACCAGCAACATACATTGTGTTTGGCCAGATGCGTGAAATAACACCTGCCCAGTCATTTTTAGGACACTCCCTTTCTATCATGCTTGCAAGGTCAGGGTCTGGTTTCAGTAGCTTTTCCACAGCCTTTCTAGCTTCAGGGTCAGTAATTCTATCATTCAGCCTTCCCTGTCGAATATCCTCACATATGTCATGCAAAGAACTTTGAAGCATGCGTATAGCTGAAACCACTGTTGATGCAAAAGTGGCATGCACTTTCACAATTTCAGGTGCCTGAACTAGGGCACAAACCAGATGGCAGTACATACTCTGATTGAGGTCACCACAAAGAACCACCTCATCAGGGCTGCAGGAAACATTGCTTGGATCAAATGGCCGCTGTCTGAACATTGGACTCCTGAAATAATTAGTGCTTGAAGCCCCTGCTTTCAACCCACTAGGAGTTTCAATCTGCTGTCCCGCAACTATGAAATCCAATGTCTTGCCATGACGCCATATTTTGATCACTCTGTTACAATGAAATGAAGACTTGCTTAGGCACATTGAGCATCTCAACACCAAAAGACTCATGTAAACAATACAAACACTCTGTTTATAGAGAATGGCAATTCAACTATCACTTCACAATAAGGTGCCTGTCTCTGAGTACAGTTGAGAAAATGAGCCATGCAGAGGAGAAATCCACTTACTTTCTAAGCATTGCAGATACCAATCTCTTGCCAAAAAAGAAAATTTCTCGTGCTCCCCCAGTGACAGGTATGAATTTTGATTTTCCATCCACTGTCCCTGAGCTGCAGAATAAACCCCACAGGATTGCATTCAGTTGACACAGAGCAAGAAAATTCTACTGAATGACATGGACAATTTTTTGCAATTATTCACACATTGAGTAAATTTTCAAGAAGCAAAGGAACATTTTCAGATTCATAGCCAATTAGGATTAACCCTCTCATTAATACACATATGAGGAGTCCACAAGCTCAACATGGTGAAATCTGCATGAGCTCCCTTTTGTCTCAAGGTGGTCATGAGTTGTAAGCACTCTGCTACTGTCTTGATGTTTAGAATAGTGTGCTCAGAAAGAATGGAAGAAACTGAGACAGACCTTAGAGCAAACTCGCTGACAGGATCAGCTGTGAGGATGGGAGCAGTCTCCCCATTCACCAAGCGCAAAATATCAGGCTGCATATCTGCATAGCTGACAACAGGCACACATTTCTTGAAGCTTGCTGCATCAGTGCGGCCATTCAGCCCATGTCGCTGCAAGTACTCAACATTGGCATTGTGTGACAAAATCTCGTGCAGCTTCATCCGCTGGATCAGTCCCACATCCTCTGCAACCAAATCCACAAACCCTTGTGGATCGAAATCCGGTGCTTCACAATTGATTCCCCGTTTCATCGGCATCACAAAAGGGCTGTTGCTATGCCCCTTCATTGAACCATTCATCCTATCATCAGTTGCACAACTCTCTTTGCCAGCTGATGATCCATTGCTCTTTGGCACTGTTGTGGTTGCCATCTTGGATCAATCTCTTCCCACTTCAAATGCTCATGAAGCTCTGAGCCTGGAGAGAACTCTTTCACCACTGGCACTAAATTACATATAATTTTTAACTCAGTGTCTTTTCTATGCATAAGAATTGCCTTCAAGATGTGGATCAGAAGCAGATTGTGACACAATAGACCTACAAAAAATAGAGCATTTATGTACTAAACTCTGCTAGAGGTATCTGAATGGCTGCAAATGCCTGAACTGATCCTAGGATTTCACTTACAACATTGCATTATTGTACGATTTCCATTGCATCTATGGCATTGAATAGCAGATAAAAGAATTTCAAGAGCTTCATTGCTAAATCTAACTTGCTAAAGCTTCAATTCAAGTAAGACCAAGATGCTGCAATGCTAAAAAAATCACTGCGCATGCATGTGACGAAATGGTAGTAGCTCATGTAACCAGTTCAGCTGAGTTTGTTGGCAGCGAAGAAAGTTGAACTGTGAGGACAGTCCACAGTATCCTCTATTCCAGGAGCACGATGTGTGCACCTTGCTTTCGAAATCCTCACCACCTGCCAAATCATCAAAGAATGCTACACCTTTCTCAGTGTGCATTTGCTTAGTCTTTCCTAACTGCTCCTACCCTGTCTTCTCAGTCAAATAACCTCCATGAAAACCACCCCTTGCAGCTAACGAGCTCTTTGTAAACCCGAGAAGCTCGACCCACAAATCAGAAAACGTCACAGCAAAAACAACACACTCACAGGAACACGATCATTGACTTCCAGTTACAGATCAATGCAAAGAAGAAGCTCCCGATAACCCGCCACGGTCAACAAGCAACCTCTCCCCCCGCCTACATTTTTATTTTGTTAAATTAAAAATTAAAACAACAACAACAACAAAAACAAAACAAACAAACAAACACCCAGACACCCAGAAAAACGAAGAACGAAAACGAAACAGCAACCAAGCAAAATAGTAAGACAGAAGAGTTTCGTACCTTGCAAGCTTCAGTCAGGAGCCCAAGACTGCAGCTCTCTCGTCAATAAAAAAATTCACATTCTTCTTTAGTCTTTTGGCTAGCGCACTACTAACTCCTCCAGGACGACTCCTCCTTCTTCTTCTTCTCTTGGCTCTTCCAATGCCCGAGCAGGTTTCATTAAATAGCCTGTGCATTATTTAGATCAAGCAGCAGCCAGCAGATCTGCTACAGGGCGGATTATCTTATCGTAGATGTCTGCCGCTGTTTGGCTATGAGTGTTGAGACGTGTTCCTCGCTACTTACATTCAATGCGCGTGTGAAATGCAGTTCATCATATCATGTCACACTTGACACTACGCTGACATACTTGTTGCTATTGTTGGGAAACTTCCATTTGGGAATGTAGCATGTGTCCATTGTCCATTCTTGGTCAGATATTGACCCCGGGTTACCAGGAGATCTGTTTGGTGTTTAAACTCTTGGGATCAATGATTTCCGTGAAAGAACTGCAGTTTTTGGATGATGGATTATTTATATATATATATATCAGGACCAGTTCTGTTATTTCCTCAGAACAGTAGTATGAATGAAAGATGATGATAATGGGGTGTTTGATACCCACACAACACTAGTATTGCCTTTAGTACAGGATAATGCTCAAGGATGGGGGCACAATTTCCCAAATAAAGGGTGCCCAGCAGGAGAATGTCCCCAGACTCCCACCCGCTGTAAAGCTCAAGACAAACATTATGATAAGTGTAGACAAAACTTTAGTCATCCTTCTATTTCTGTGGTCTACACAATCATTCATATTTATTTATTTATTTTTATTTTTTTGGTGGTTTTACTATTTTCTTCCCTGGCTTATGGCAATTGAAAACTTCCAAAATCACTTCATTTTCAATTTTTATTTTTTATTTCGCTTTTTGACGAAATTGTTCCATTAAAAGAAAGGATGACAGTTCAATTATCCCTAAGGAGTGAGAGGCACCTGAACCCCACTTATCACACCCATGGGTATTATCCATTGCAAAGGCATGAGATGAATATCACAAGCCTAAACATAGGTACATCACAAGGTGGCAGGAGTGAGAGGCAGCCAAACATAGGTAGATGACCCTGGTGAGAGGCACCTGTGCCCCACATCATAGAGCATCACGTGAATGTTGTGGTAAGCCCAAACACAGGTAAAGGTGCATTCACACCTAATGTTAAGTCAGTGTTAAGTGAAAATCTAGGTGGCATCTTAGGTGGCATGTACTGTTAAAGGAGTGATTGTTTAATATTAAGTGAATGTTAACTTAACATAAAATGTTCATTGTAAATAGGTTTAGGTCCTAAATGATTAGCTTGGTGTTAGGGGACTTAATACTAGGGTCCTTAACATCAAGTGTGAATGCACCTAAAGTGGGAGGAGTGAGAGGCACCTTAGTAAGTGTAACAGTCTCTAGTAAGCATAAGGTGTCTGATGTTTTCTTTTTTTTTAATATATTTTTTTTGGGCACAAATGAAACTAATTTCATTGCAAAGAAGAAGGGAACACAAAGAGACCACCTAGAGGCTAGTGGGCAAAAGACTGCACACACAACCACCAACCAGACAGGGACCAACAACCGACCAAAGACAATGCAAAGAAACCCAGCAAGGGCAGGCTACAGGACCACCTAACAGGTATCTCCTGTTCTTTGAGGAGGCATTACTATTGTGTGTATGGTGGCCTCCAAATACACTTAAGAAATTTGTCTTGCATGCTTATGAGCATATTGGCCTTCAGATCCTGGCGATGCATGATCAGTTAAGAAACTTGCTTCACATCAATGGCCAGGTATTAAACAGTGTGGGGGCGTGTATATGGCTTATGGCTTATAATTCATGTAAGGGCCACTTTAGATGAAGGTGCCAAACCAAAAAGTGGCAAATCAAGGCTAAACTTACATGGCACCATTTTGGAAGGAAAATCAATTGGTTTGAACCAAAAAAAAGTTTAAAAAGAGAGCTCATCATTTGCACAACCAAGCTCAAGGATTCCAACCTAAACCTGTTAGGTGGTCTAACTCAAGGATTCAATTGATGATGAAACCTTGCCAATCATAAATAAACCAAAGCACCCAATAAAAGGGGAATACAAGGAACAAAATGGATGGACCCATGTCCAGGAAGACAAAAGAACCACCCAAGAGGGTGAACCACAATCGGAACATCAAGTTCCCAAATCCCTTTTATCATGAGAAGTATATTAAATAGAGAAAGGGAAGGACCTCTTGAAAGGACACGTAGCCTAGAAGAACCTTCATTTACGACAACATCATGTCTCAAAATAAAGATTGCTTGCACATGTTGTAATGCCACTAACACCCTCTATTTATAAAATATGCGCAAAACTGAAAAGGAAGGCCTCTAGTGACCTTCACTCCCCATGCCATGTTGGCACATTGATGAAGGAACTTGTCCGCCTACTAGTGTAAACATCCAAAAACCTCCACAACTAGAGGGAAAAACATGTTCATTGGGAACCAATCGCAATAAAGACCATCCTTTGCCTGAACCACAACTATCACCGCAACCCCATGAAAAATAGCAACCTGTGAAACCAATCAATGTGGTCGACAATGACAACATTTGTGAATGTGCGGACACCATCAATTGATAACACAATGTCAATTTGACAACACAAATATTGTAAGATAGGGGGCGAAAGGACATGGGTCTACTCTTGCAAAACATGAAATCATGCATCTCTCACAATGGCTGTAAAAACATCTTGCACAACATCATGTGAGGTCATCCTCTCCCCACCATACCCACAATAAAGAAGGTGGATCCTCATAGGATCCAAAGGCTAACTACAAATGCAATGTGATACCTCGAGGACTAAAGTATGGGAAAGACCCAACCTAGTGCGCAATGCGATGGAGAAAACGTATAAAGATAGGTGGAAGAAAATAATGATTGAGAACCATATGCCCCCACTAAAAATGGGGAAAGCCTCCTACCAATTGACAATAAGGGCCTTGGGGCATTCTAATGAATTCGGACCCAATGGCCTCTCAAAAACTCCCATTAGGTTAGAGTTTAAAATTGTAAGCTAACTCCAAAAACCTAAAAGGAGGGGGGAAGTAATGAAGCCCAAAAAAAGGCCTTTAGGCAAAACATTGAAAAAGAATACCAAAAGCCACATGGACGTCCCCTAACTTCAAAAACACATCTACATGCCAAACATCCTTGCCTAGAGCTTATTGTAAAAAAAAAGATGCGAAAAAGGCAAAACCAAAAAGGACACCAAGGATTTTCATGCCACTAAGGAGGCAACAAAACTCAGCAGAAGGGATAAACCTAGGAGGTAAGATAAATAAAGCCCAAGTCAAACACTTACAAAATTGAATAAACAACCCCATGGTAGCGAATTGGGAAGCAAAATGATCAAAAGGGAAGGAGACAACATGGGCAAGGCTAAAAATATGGGTGTTGTTGGCTAAAGAAAGGAAAAAACACGAAAGGAAAACCCCTGAAGAACAACGCAAAGTGCAAAAATGAACAAGGACAAATAGAAGCCATGCTAAAAGGTTGCCCTACTATGTGCCCATAAATGAAAGAATGACCAATAAAACCCCTAAAGAAGAATGATGACTTAAGTACAAAAGAACTTGAAGGCCATAAAAAGAACGAACAAATGGGAAAAGCTAGGACAACTACCCCCCTAGTACCCAAAGTTCCTAAAAAATGGCCTAACATGAAACAATGTTGAAAACATTTGCAATGTTAACCTAAAACACCACCCAATCAAGATGGGCACCCAAAATGGGTTTAATACCATGGACCATAGTCTCATGACCTCCTCTTACCACCACCTCGAACTATTATGGTGACAAATGAAAAGCAAACATATCATGAAACTACAAGCATAAAGCCTTGCACACCAGCCTTTCCCATTGCAATCATATGGATGCCACCCAAAAGCTTAGCCAAATCCAAAAGTTGACTAACCCCAAGAACTTAAGCCATGGACCCAAGGATGCAACCGGTAGCCACATGAGAACACAACTAATGGAACTTAATGAAGCCACTTGTTGAATTTTCAAAGTCGAAAAAATCTCAAAAATGCTCAAAGACCATGCCAAAAGGACCACATGAGACATGTGTAAAAATTTCGATCTAAAAAAATTCACAAAGAGCTTAAGGTCTAAATTAGGCTAAAAGTCCAACAAGGAATCTGAACAAAGGGAGTGTGGACTCTTTATGGTAAATGCATTGAAAGATGAGACATATTATACCATAGAAACATAATAATTAAAACCTATCGAAACATGGTTGCCAGCCATCACCAGATTTTTCTCAAGGGGTGCCAATTGTGAAAGTCAAAACATGCACTACTAGGAAATGCATCTTAGTTCATTCTGGGTTTCACTAGATTTTTGAATGAATTTGGACATTTTCACCTAATGAAATTGTTTAACCCCCTAGTGAATAGGGACCAGTTGCTATAGACAATGATTTGTTTCACTAATACCTAGTGAAACAAGGTTATTTTCAAGTGAAATACAAATTTACCAAACCATTCACTTGTTAGTTAATTAACTAACCCGTATGGAAATTAATTAATTTTTAATTATTTAATATAAAATATTATTGATAATTTCATGATTTTTAAAGCCTATTATTTATTGACCCGTGTCACTACCTATGCTAGGTTAAAAACCTAACCTAGGTAGGTAGGCCATGTAATCAACCTAAACACCTAGACTAGGAATTCGATAAGAAAATATTCGGTCAAAATTCCATTGTTGACCACACACAACACCACCCATGAGGTTTGATCCCTTGATCTTTGAAATGGGGGCGAACACCCTTACCATCAAGCCACCACACTTATTATGTTATTATGTCACATTACATTTTATTTATGAAATACTTCATTTTAAACATTACAAAAACATAAACTTTGAAAATTCATATCTTATTGAGATTTTGTTCAAATGAAATGATTTGAGTTTAATTTATTTTTAAATTCAATAATGTACATAATTACATTTATTTCTTTTTGAAAGTTTAAAATCATTTGAACAAAAAAAAAAGTTGAATATCATCATTCAATAACATTTTAATGACCATTTTTTTGAAAAAAAAAAGTTTAATAAATGGATTTTTTTGTTAATATAATAATACTACCTATGTTAAGTTATTTTCAATTATTATATGACTATTTTTCATTAATTTAAATTATTTCACCCTACATTATTTATGGCTATTCTAAATTACTTTTGGTTATTTTTTACTATTTCACCCTAGGCTACTTTTGGTTATTTTAAGTTATTTTTTATTATTTTAACTTATTTCAATTTAGGTTATTTTTAGCTATTGTAAGTTTTTTTGGTTATTCTATGTTATTTTTCGCTATTGTAGATTATTTCAATTTAAACTATTTGCAATTATTATAAATTACTTTTGGCTATTGTAACTTATTTCACCTTAGGCTATTTTCAGCTATTGTAAGTTTTTTTTTCTATCCTATGTTATTTTTGGCTATTGTGAATTATTTCAATTTAGAATACTTGTAGCTATTATAAGTTACTTTTGATTATTGAAGTTATTTCACCTTAAATTATTTTTGTTTATTATAAATTATTTCACCTTGAATTATTTTTGGCAATCCTAAGCAATTATAATATATGGCTATTGGTTGTTCTTTTATTAATGTTATTGGTGGTTATTAATGGCTATTGATACCTATTTTATTTGTGGCTATCAATGTTTTTTAGTGGTAATTTTATTAATAGTTATTGGTGGTTATTCTATTAATGGCCATTAATAGTTATTATATTGGTGGTTATTGGTGGTTATTATATTGGTGGCTATTATATTAATGGCTATTGGTGGCTATTATATTAATGGCTACTGGTGGCTATTATATTAATGGCTATTGGTGGCTATTATATTATTGGCTATTGTGGCTATTATATTAATGGCTACTGGTGCCTATTATATTAATGGCTACTGGTGGCTATTATATTAATGGCTACTGGTGGCTATTATATTAATGGCTACTGGTGGCTATTATATTAATGGCTATTGGTGGCTATTATATTAATGGCTACTAGTGGCTATTTTATTATGGGTTACTAGTGGCTATTCTATTAATGGCTATTGGTGGCTATTTTATTAATGGTTATTCGTGATTAATCTATTAATGGTTATTGGTGGTTATTCTATTAATGGTTATTTGTGATTAATCTATTAATGGTTATTTGTGATTAATCTATTATTGGCTATTGGTGGCTATTTTATTAATGGCTATTAGTGGCTATTTTATTAATGGCTTATTGGTGGCTATTCTATTAATGGCTATTGGTGGCTATTCTATTAATGGTTATTGGTGGCTATTCTATTAATGGTTATTGGTAGTTATTTTATGAATGGTTATTAATGGTTATTGTATTATAAGTTATTGTTGGTTATTATATGTTATATTACAACTATTGATAATTATTGTATTATAAATTATTGTTTGATATTATATGTTATAATATTATAGGCAATTGGTAGGTATTATATTGTAGGATATTTAAAATTATTTTTCATAGGTTATTATTTTCTATTCTAAGTTATTTTTACCTTAGGTCATTATATTTTGTTTTAGATTATTTTAAGTTATTATGCTTAGGATAAATAATTTATAATAACATAAAGTAGAATGACATTGAATAATTTAAAGTATAACTTGAAATAACATATATTAATTTTAAATAAAATAACCTAAAGTATAGCCTAAAGTTAGTTGAATAATTTAATTTAAAATAATTTAAAAGTTTATAATAAAGTAGTTAA
>Ga0116227_10010367_pt1 | contig 16323 bp, 15 predicted proteins | sample S1TSphgellanicum_FD_89693 | JGI IMG/M metagenome (GOLD analysis project Ga0116227, IMG submission 89693) | Host-associated microbial communities from peat moss isolated from Minnesota, USA - S1T2_Fb - Sphagnum magellanicum MG | ecosystem: Host-associated > Plants > Peat moss > Unclassified...
ATAGTTATGACATTCTTCATTTTGCACATTAAAATTCTTTAAAATTCTTCATTTAGCACCTTGTCATAACATTATTTACCCGCGAATGTTTACCAAATTACACTGGTTGATCTATAAATTTTTTTAAAATTCTTTAAAATTCTTGCTTCTTTGGGCTTCCATAACATTCTCGCACCAAGAATGTCATAATTATGCACCAAACAACCTAAGCTCTGATACCATGTTAACAAATAGGAAATCTACTCAAATGCAAACATAAATATTTATTCAAAGGAAGCTACAACATAAAGCTCACAACACAAAACACAACATCAAGAACTCTCCAAGGTTCTTGTCACATGAAATACACAAACTTGTGTAATGAAGAAAAAAGAGCCAAACCATCAACACCAAGGTATTTAACTAAAAGACCAAACCACAAATAACCAAACTAAAATAAGTAACGAAAGTAATTCAACCTTGTGAAAGTAACCTAGTTACTTCCTATTCCAATAACTAATGAAACCTAACTTGAATTTTCAACAGGGTAACATATGACACAACAATATTGCCCTTATCCAAAGGAGGCATTAAAATCATACACCCAAAAGCTCAAACATTAGCTCTAGTAGCAAACATGTTGATTAGGAAATTATGTTAGGCCCAAAGCCCTAGAAATTTTTATTTAAACAATAGTGAACAATTTTAGATCTTGATATAAAGGATTATGGCCTCTAGATATTGGATGGATAATGATGGTTCCTAAGGTAAAAGCAAAGGACTCACCTTTGTGGCATGGAATATGGTTAGCTTGAACCTTGTGTAAATTAAAGGAAGGATTATTGCAATTAAACCCAAACATCTTGAATGAAATTTTGAAGCAACCCTTGTATGGTAATAAAAACTCACAAATGAAGCATGAGAACTATGGGGCATTTAACCAAATTCCAAATTTTACAAATGGGTCCGTAAAGGCATCCAAGTTTGTGGAAGGGGGAAAAACATAGATGGCATATAGTTGAAGAATTCATAAGGGTCATTAAAAGTTATAACTTGGACTAGAATCGATGTTATTTGATGTTGTAGACATCCCTTGGCCCATTCAATGGAATATGCACCCAAAAGTAAATGATTAAAAAACATTATCATTGCCATAATTGAATCTTAGCATACAAAACATAGTTATGACATTCTTGGTGCGAGAATGTTATGGAAGCCCAAAGAAGCAAGAATTTTAAAGAATTTTATAGATCAACCAGTGTAATTTGGTAAACATTCGCGAGTAAAGAATGTTATGACAAGGTGCTAAATGAAGAATTTTAAAGAATTTTAATGTGCAAAATGAAGAATGTCATCACTAGGATACAAAAAATTTATCAAGTCCAAGGGAGGACAAATGAATGCATATTAGCCAAAATTTATAAACATTTTAAAGACAAGAAATTTAACAAATGCTTTAGAATGATGAGTGGAAATACCATGAATTAAGCCCACATAAGCTCATGTTTTGCTCAAAATTAAAGCTAGAATATGGTGAAAATGTAATCCCAAGGAACTACCACATGAAGGACAAACCATTTAGAGTTTTCATAATGATATAATGCATAATTTGATCCTATAGAACAAACATGGAAAAGGTAGAGAGTTTTGCCACAATAAAAGTTTTTTAACTACACAACTAGAGGGAGTATCACACAACTACAATGTCCTTGAAGTCAAAGCAACTTAGCTTTGATGCCCAACTTGGAAGCCATGGTTGAACAAAGATTTAAAATATATTACTACATTTGGCACCTATGGTTACCAAGGAAAATCTTAGCAATGATATGGCTTATAGTTCTAATAGGAGGCTTACCCATAGCCACTTGGAGAACTAAAATAAAACAGGAAGGAGTTTGTACCTTGTGCATGGAAGGTATCTTAAAAAGAATTGAACATGGGTTCATGAAATGTATAACAATGATAGAAGCTTGGAATAATTTTAGAGACCTTAAAACAAAGTGTTCATTATAATTAGGCCACAACACTTGGGAAGAAATCCTCATTGGTGAAATGGAACCTCTTAAACAAGATCCTACAAAGGTAAAAATACCATGGGAAGTTGAAAAATCATGCATAATCACATGAGAACATTGTGAGACATTCTAAGACTAACACTTCTATGGAATGTTTGGTGTCAAAAATGCAAATTTGATCTTAAACAAGGTCATTTTCACTTGAAAGTTTCCTTTTCCATGAATGGTAGATGATGATGCAAACATGAATAGGAGCTTGGAAGGAGTTGCATGGACACAATTGTTTAGTTGAGAAACAAACAAAATTGGACACACAATTTATCAACGTATGGTCACAAGGGCAATTATTTTGTAAATTGCAAGAAGTATTGAAATGGAATCCAATGCCCAATACATACTTTCTACCGAAGCACATGGTAGATTGTAGATATGGGTCTCTCACACATGACCTAGACTTCAATTCGTTTTTAGAAATGAGCACCTTCATGATTTTGAAAAAATAGAAGGAAAGATTAATGTTAAATATTCACATAAGATTCACTCACCACAAGCTAGTGGTTCAACATGATCAAATTGCCTTAATGAAGATATAATTGTTGATCAAAATTTTAAAACAATTATGGAACCCTATTGTAGGAGAAATTCAAGAGGGGGACACAATGCCAACAATTAAAGATCTCATTGGGGGCCTAATAGAGAATCTTTGACTACTTGAAGAGCTCCATTTACCATAAACCCTCTCATAAATTAATAATATGTGGATGAATAGACAAGATTCTCCAACGATGGAGCCAACATATAATATCCCCCAAGAAGTTAATGTAACAAATATGCCATGTTTTTTACCAAGACTTCCCATACCATCTACTTCAATGCCACCTTCTTTATTGCAAGCAACATGAAGCAAGGAATCAATCTTACTATGATGTCAACATTGAAAGAACTAAGAGTGTATAAGACCATATGCAAGCATGCTTCTCCTTTACACCAATACATGAATCGAAAGATCTCTATGGGATATGTCTTCTCCCCCACCTCCTACTACCTCTTGGTGGTTAGTTTTTGTTATTCACCTTCAGGTGTTTTGTACAAGCGTTGAGGTGTGTATTTGTTACTCTCTTAACTGATAAAGCAATTTTCAGCTAAGTGGTGATGCCCATGATCTCTTTCCAGGAGGTCTTGGGATGAACCTTCTTGAGACAACAACCAAGTGAAAGCCAATTATTACTTTATTGGGATTTCTGAAAACCAACTAATTCTCTAAAACTGGAAAAAAATTCTTAAAGAACTGACGTGGTTCTTCAAATTTGTTCTAAGAACCAGAACCGTCGATTCCCAGAAGAAGTGCGAACCACCCAACAATAGAGCAAACTCAATTTGTAATAAATGATCTTCTGCACATTCTGCCTTCCTCACGAAACCGAATTCCTTCTTACTTCAAGAGTCTCCATGTGAACACTAGATTCCACTTCTATTCAACCCTGACCCAGTGACTCCTTTTCACAACCATATTGACTCTGTGGGGTTTATGGAGGGCATGGGCATCAGCTATGAAAGGGCGGTAGGTAGGTTATGTCTACCTAACGATGGGTTGTGGGGTCAGGGACATGCTATGACAGAGAGACCCCATTTCCCGGATAAAACTAAAACTCAGTCATATGCTGGATTCAGAACTGATCCAAGAGAAGAAGCTTGTTAAATTATCATCACATTGCCTTCCAGATCAGAGTGGTGTAGCCAGCAAGCTACCAATCTTTCTTCATCAGAGAATTTTATGCTTCAACAATACATGCCTTCCTTCCTTTTTTGCTTTGTAGACATGATGCATAATATTCTTCTGAATGCAGCAAGTAGACATCATCACGCTGTCTTTCACCTGACAGCTTTGCTTATTGCAGAGAGAGAGTTCAAAGTGTTAAAAGGATGGTGTATTAAGTTAAAGGTAGAACTTTGTGAACAATTAACCACTTTAATTCTTCCAATGATTTGTGCAGTTTTTCTTTGATCATCTATTCACCAAGGTTGAATATATTTCAGCTAGAAGCAACCCTCCCAAAATGGGAGATTCAACCAGCTTGAATCTGAGGGTGACTTTAGACAAGGTTCCAAGGTCCAGGGACCAATGAATTCAAGCAATCTTATTGGTAGAAAGCTTTAAACTGGTCCCAAGGTCTTTAGACGAGGGTCCAATACCAAAAAGTGGCAAATTGAGGCTAAACCCACATAGCATCTGCTTTGGAGGGAAAATCAATTGGTTCAGACCAAAAAACAGTGCAAAAAGGAGAGCTCCTGATTTGGAGAACTAAGAATCAGGCTAGGGACCAAGGTACAGTCCAACTCAAGGATTCAATTTGCTTCAAATCAGTCCAAATTGGTTCCCAGGAAATTGGACCCTCGATCCTCGTCTAAAGTGGTCCTTAGTTTTCTTTTGGCAAGTCTTTGCATTTTTTGACTTGAAAAATATGATTTTGACACATACAAAGGACTTTTGTGAAAAAAAAATGGCCCTATTTAAATTCGACAGATTTTCACAACAGGTTCCAGCAGGTAGCTGAAATATGATTAGATTCTTAAATTTTTCTACTTTCATATCTGGTCTATAGCCAAATTTGGCTAAATATTCTTGTCAATAATCGTCAGTTTGGCTACTTCACAAAATTGAAAAAAACGAAAAAAAAACCCAGGCTTGAATGCAAGCCCCACTCACCAACCATAAATGGATTTTAAAGACAAATTAATTCACAAACTTTTAATGTGCAGTGGGTGGCAATTAAAAGTTTGTGAATTAATTTTTGTCTTTAAAATCAAAGAAAAAAAAAACTCTTTTGATCTTGAAGTGGCCTCATTTATTTTTCTTTACTTAATAATGGAATGAGCTCTGAATAATAATAATCCCTTTGCTGAGAAGTGAAGAGAAGAAACCTTCGAGAAACTCTAGTTACCTATATAAAAAGCCAGGATTTTGCTAAAAAGACCTTCACGAAGACCTCACTACTACCTATGAGAAAAAAAATCATATAAAATCATCTCTCTTGGATTCATGAATTGTTGAAAATCCAAATGTGAACAATTGACCCTTCTTAGAGTCATTCTAAAAGGGTAAAATTCTGTCTTCAACAGTTGTAACTAGCTAGTGTTGAGCAGTTTGTTCTTACCCATTTGTTTTGATTTTTTTCTCATATAGTTAGTTCTAAAGAATCAGCTCAGTTTTTCCCAAACAAAAAAAAAGGGTTTTCTGACAACCTCTGAAGGTATCAAGATTTTTATTTCCTTAATTTCACCAGGTTCTCACAAGCAGAAGAACATTCAGTTATTTTCAACTGTTTCTCACAAATATTTTTGATTTTTTAAAAGTAAGGTGTTATCTCAAATGGGCAATTCTCAAGGGGTGGATTTCAATCCAGGTATCACCAATGGTGATACCCAACAATCTGTAGGGTGAGAACTAGCTCACAAACTAAGACAGTTTTCACCTCAATTTTGAGAACCGCTCCACACTGGTTTGCAACTTGTTACCCTGGTGCATTGCTTACCCTGTTGTACCTTTGTGGGTGAGAAGTAAAGCCTTTTGATGGTCATGTTGGCATGTGTGATCAATTTATATAATATGTAATTGACATCCATATGAAACTTTTGGGTTCACATTTCATGAATCTTGTCTTGTCTTTTGTTTTCGTCATCCTCACCTTTACTGTTTCCTTCATTTTTGGCGTTCATTTTTGTGCAAGTAGATTCATTCATAACCCCCTATTTGGACTTGTAATAGTGTTAATCACATCCAACATGGTGTACAACCATTTACCAATTCTCACTTATAAAAGTGAAAAATGAGATAACAAAAAGTGAGAGATTATATCTATTCAATGACTTAGGTTAATCATTATAGCCAATGAATCTTGTTTTATTATGCAATTATTGTTTACAATATTCAACTTATGCAAATTTATTGACCTGATGGCATTTACTAGCTCAAACCAGCATTTAAATGTTATTCTTCATTCAAAATATATTATGCAAACCATGAATGGAGTTACTCTAAGGTCACGATCTAAACATCATCATTTTCCTTAGTGATTACTCTTTTTGTTCTCACTTACCGCTTTTCGTTCATAAGACCATCACTTAACTTACATTCTTTTGAAAGACTTGGAAACAAGATTTGTGAAATGGAAACAAATGCCCCTGTTTGTGCAATTCCTTCAATGATGACCATCTACCCATGAAGGCAAAAAAAGGCAACAAACAATGGTGAAAGAGATTTGAAGATAAAAAGGTCAGAACAAAAAGAAGTTCACCTCCTCTTCCTCTCCATTATTTATTTATTTATTCATTTCATTCCTTCTGCATGCTAACTTCATGGAGATGGCCTGCATCCAATGATCAAAAGTGATGAACTAGTTAATGATGCATTTAAGGGGTTGGGTCCAAGTGTTTGAGTCTTCATTTTATGATGATTCCTCTTTGGTGAACTAGCTGAAGCTTTTTGTGCTAGGAAATAACTAGTGTTGGGTGGGTCCGTGGTTGACAAGTCAAAACCACTAGGCTAGTTCTGATTATTAAAACCCAAACTAGAATTTTCACACAAACATTTCTAAATTTTTTAAGGACTGGAACTGGAGGTTCTTCATAAAAGTCAAGAACTACCCAATAGTGGAAAACACATTAGCAGCTGCCTCATTGTTCAATGTTGGGTCTTTCTGTTCAAGACTTATTATACTATGGAATCTTCAAGGCCCTAGCCATTATGTTAGGTAAGGTGTGGGGCAAGCCTTTTAGTTTGGGACGGCATAATTTGGATGTTTGGAACTCCTTTGCATTCAATCTTTTTACAATTCTCTCAAATTAAAAGGTAGTCAATAATTCATTTATTCCCAGTGATGTTTTTAAAGCTTTAAACACATTCCAAAATAAGGATGGGAGTTACATGGAAAATAAATGAATTATGACCAATGTTGGTTTGGTATATAGTCTAAAACCTGGTACAAACTAGTGTTGGGTGTTCTCATTTTTTGGTGAGAACATTTGGATTCAATTTTTACCATAAGGTTGTAAGAAGTGACTTGATTCTTTTCCAATTTTTTTTTTTGTTTTGTGGGAATTAGCTAGGGTATCAAAAAAATTAGTTTTTGTAATCAGCTTGTTCTCAAATGCGCCAATTTTCACAATATAAAAATAGATGGTCATCTTGACTGATTCTCACAATTCAATTATCAAATTTCACTAAATATTTACCAGTAAATGCTCACTATTATATGTCTATCATTAAATGCTAAATCCATAATCCCTACCCGCTAGGAAAGCTTTGGATCCTTAATCCTTAACCTTTTAGAAACCACAAACTTTATAAACCTTGCCTAACTATCTAGAATTCAAACCCGTGAAATATTGCATGAGAACCAAACCCAAGTTAAGCCATTGATGTTACTTGAGTCTCATGATTCAAGATTTTTAACAATGTAATCAGTTTTTCAAGGTTCAATTCTAAGTTGAGTGAAAACCAATAGGCTAGTTATCATACCAAATATCACAGCTGTTATACCCACTAGTTTTCATTGTCATTACAAGAAATTTGTCCATTTTGACCCTATGTAGATTGTATTGATATTTTCAATATTAAGAATAAATGAAATCCTATTTTTAGGAATGAAAAGCATAACTGCAATATGGTTACCATCCTTTTGTATTCTTTACTTTTAAAATATTCAAAATTATAATATTATGATTTTTTATTTTTTAAAATTTTTTTTGGTGATGATTTTTCTTATTGTTTGTTGAGAAAGAAAGGTTTTAATTTAATGTCCATGTTTTGTAATCACTCCACTTAGCATGTCACAACAAATAATTACATGCATTCTTCCCATATACAATTTTATAATGGCATTGGAAAATTGATATGATAATATTTTATAGTTGGTTGAATCCCAAACTATTTAACCCCCACTTAGACACAACTTGTTGTCCTAGATCATGTTTCCTAACCATTTAAAGTTGGGTAACGTACTTCACCTAATTATAAATAGGATGAATTTCAATATGTGTCTTTTCTAAAAACATGTATGATAAAAATTGGCAAATTGTCAAAAATCAATTTAAAAATGAAACAACATGTCAAATATATTTCAAATGCCTTATTTCTTTAATGAATAGTTTTAGACACTTTTGAAGGCATAATTTTCTTTTCAATGTTACCTCCAAATTTTGAACTAATGTCATTTTTGGATAAATGTAAATGATGCCCATGTGATCATGCTTCCACATCACATTGAAGCCTCATAGGACATTAGTGGTTTCAAAACTTTTTCAATAACATATTGATTAGGAAACACATGCAATTGGATCATACAAGCCAATATTTTAACAACTTTTTTTAAATATATTTTCATTCAGGAAAACCTAAATGACACAACATGATAATACTCCTATATGCTCAAAAAACATTGAACAAAAATCTATTTTGAACATTAATAGCTTCAAATATTCATCAAATATTATTTTTTTGTATTTCTGGCTTTTGGTTGGAATTGAATCACATGTTTTGTATCTATCCATGTGCTAGTTTGTTCATAGAATTCATCAAAATCCAACTCACCATAAATATTGAATTAAATGTGTGAAATATGAATGTAGAGGTAAGCCTAATAGTTTGCTTTAATGATTGACATGGAATTTGACACACGAGGTGATGTTGTGGTCACAAAAATAAGGCTTGGTTGTTACAAAAATGGCTACATCACGTATAACTATGGTAGAACATTGAGAAGATGTCAAAATGAGTTGGACATGGTTTCAACTTTTGCAATACATGTTGTAATAATCATGATAAGGCCTTGTGTCTTAACACACATTTGAACAATGCACATTTAATTTCTTGAATATACATAAATTGATAAAAAGAGGTAAATGAAATTGTATGGTAGTAGATGTGTTTGAACAAATGTAAGTCGGCAAAGATATTCAATCGTATGTCAACACATGCAAATTTGCAATGAAACCAAGAAAATGTGTTAAGTGGACAATAAAAAAATAACATAGGCCACAACAACAACAACAAATATTGGTACAAGTACATGAAACAAAGTAATGGCTTTACTCAAGGTGCATTTACCATGCAATGTGTGATAAAAACATAATGTGTTGAATTATATAAATAAAAGGAGAACAAAATCAGATTTGCCTAATTATGAGTTGTGAGTTCATATGTGCATTAGTTATGGACATATACGTTTGTTAAACGAAAATAACATTGATGTGTAGAACATTGTAGTTCAATTAAACTTATGTGTCCCCATTGTTGTTTAGACAATGGTTTCCAAATTTCAACTAATCATTCCACAAATGCCATGCATACAATGTTTTGGAACTTCATTGACATACTCAAATTCATGTAAATAGAACCAAGAATAGAAAAACAAGTTCTAAATACACAAGGTGCAAGTTGCATACAAAATGATGGATCGAATACAAACTTACTAGCAAAACAAATTAAAAGCTAGTAATAAATTCTAATAAGTTCATCATTCTACTCTACATCAATATATATGCAAATCCCAACTCTTGCGTCAAATAAACTTGCACAATTTATGCACAAATCTCCATTGATTCCTCACTTTTGTTATTGTTCCTTTTATTTTTGTCTTTACATTCTTTGTATTCATTCTTTTAAGCAAGACAACAATCAATCACCCCAATTATCAAGATTTTTTCATTAATGAACTCTTCCCATTGAATGATGCACTTGATGATAATGCAACTTATGCAAATGAATCCATTTATTAAACATGATTATGGATATATCTTTAGCCATTGGGTTGATTGTCTAAATATTATTTAATGACATGGAACTTTGTTGATTTTTTCTTTATTTTGCAATTAGTTGTTTTCATAAATGAAACATACAACAAACCTCAACTTATGGTTGTCTTGTGACCTAAAAGGAGCCCTAAAAATGAAAAAGTTGCCAAAGTACTACTCTAAATCAACGGTTGATAAAACACAATGATTGTCATGAGCACAATAACCATACAATGTTGGGAATAGTATGTTGTTTGTTTTTTTGTTTTATGTTTGCAAGTTGTGCATTCATGGAGAAGGGAAAATGTAGGTGTTATGTTTCTCTTTATTAGAATATGAGCTTGCAAGCTTGTATGTGTTGGTTTTTGCTCTTCATGAAGACCATGGGAGCATGGCTCTAATTGGTGCATTGTATTACAGAAGGACGAGGAGTTGTGGACATATGAAGGATGGTAATCTTGCAATTAGGGGTCTTTTGTTGGTTTTTGGGGAAAACAAAAAAAAAAGTTAAGTATTCCAATGTTGGGTTATGTTTGTAAAGGATGATAGAATTGACATTGTTTGAAATGCATAAAAAGAAGAATGTTCTTCATGCATGACTTTACTCTCCCAATTTTCATTGTGTTGGAAATGTAGAATTTGTGTTTATTTTGTTAAATATGGGCTTGTGGTGAAAATGATGCAAAACAGAAGGGAGTTCACGAGTGATTCCTAATGGCATTGTGTTAAAAGTTAAGGTTTGTGTATTGGAAAAGGCACTATTGTGAGATGAAGTGAATACCCAAGCTTGGGCATTTTGAGTATGGGGTCAATAGTTCATTTTAACTTGAAATGTGAGTGTTAAAGATTGACCTTTCAATATGGGTGGGTTTGGGTTGAATATCCTTTCTTGTCAAAGCTTCTAGGATGTACTTGGGTATGGGATTATCAATGCCATTAAGAATCTATGGATGTTCAATGAGAAAGAATCCGAAGGGTTCTAATCCACCTAAGCTTTAGCATATACAATGTGGTAGTTAGATTGTGATTTCTCATATGTTTTTCCAAGATTGATGTTCATCTGCTACTAGAATTATGCTTTGATCAATGAATTTTACAACCTTTTCTTTTTTGGCCATAGTCCATTTTACTTGTATCATAAAGCATAGAAAGAATTGTTGTTTACCTATCTTTGGTTGTCTTCATAAGGGAAAATTCAGAGTGTTATTTAACAAAAAAATTTGCAATGTCTTTTCAAAACACTTCATTATATTACATGTTGTACATAAGTGAATATCTCTAATAAGCTGCCTACTACAAAACTACCTAGCAAAGGTAACGTTACAACCTAAAAAATACATAAATAAATCATTTGTATTTTCTTCCACCATGTTGGTTGAAGCATTGATGACATTGTGGAGGCCATATTCTTCTTTGTCACTTAGTGTCCCAAGGTGCATTGTTAAGAGAAGTTGCACGCTAGACAATAATATAAAAAGTGGAACACAAATGTAAAATGCAATGAAAGCAATTATCCTAACATAAGGATGCACTCAATGAATATGCATTTTTCAACATCTTCATTTGCATAAGTTACATTATCATCAAGTGCATCTTGATCCTTTAGTTTCCCTTGCTATTCTCTCTAAATGACATTTAAACCCTCGAGACTCCAAAACATCAATGATTTGTTTTTCCAACTTTCCCAACTTCAAGCAAAACAATTGATGGTTGTTTTTATTAGTATTGGGTGTAATGTTTAAGGTTTAAGATTTATCTTTGCTGCAACAATTTTTGTCTTTTTTGAACCTCCCCCAATGGGAAAATGTTGGGAATTTCTTTTTCCTTTTTTTAGTGTAATCTTGACTAATTAAAAATTTATTTTAACATTGTTACCTACTGTGTACTGCAGAACCTCTTGATAGAAATTGAATAATTGTTCTGAAATCACAACCCAAAACCAAGCAAAAGTAAGGATTTCTCACAAGAAGCTACGAACTACCCTATGAAATGATGAAATTTTCAGAATTTTTTTTTTTTCAATTGGCACTTTTTTTTTAATGAAATTATTGAATCTTCAAACATATATTCTCTTTTCCGAAATGAAAATTTCAAAATCAATTCAATATTCAATGGACATTTGTCAAAGCCATCAAGGTACTACAGTAAACAAATTTAGATGATTTTGTTTGGTGTAAAGTTCCATGGTGGGCAGCATTCTCATAATACGAGAGGCCTATGACAAAGCAAGAGCCAAGTCTGGCCCCACATTTTTGGAAAATATTTTTTGATTCCGTTTATGTGTATAATCATAACTGGAACCAAAACGGTTCTAATTATTTTTTTAGAACCGGAACTGGGGTTTTTGATATTGGGTTATGAGAAATTTGCTCAAGTAGTAGTTTTCTTCATCACTGATCCAGAAATGATGGGATTTACTGAAGTGTGATGTTTATCTCCTGGTTACAGCAATTTTTGAGTTTGTTACATTAGAGTCATCCGTAAAGTCCTACAACTAGGGAGCGAGTACAGTCAGTTTTGGCATAATAGGCCATTAAACACTTAAGTGAGAATGAAATTTTTACAAAGCGAAATAACTAGGACCCAAACTAGTTTTTGAACTGAGTTTCATCTTGTCTTTCTTTTTTTCCTGACTCATCCTACATATATTTTCACTGCTCCTACCTATACAACTATTATAGTTACTCTCGAACCTTGTGCATTAAATGTCGAGTTTCAGCATTTCATACTGAGATTTAATAAAATATCCTTACTTTGTGGATATCACTGAAAGAGGGGATAGGGGTGAAAGCAGGCCCATAGCCAAGGTGAAGACAGGGTGACTTTACAGATTCTTTTGTTCAAGAAATTGTAACTCTCACAACAGCCTCCACTGCTCAACAAAAGAAAAAATCAAACTTGAAACCCTAAACCCTAAACTTCCGAGCATCATGAGTATCATGAGCACAATGAACTAACTTGTTCACTGTCAAGTCCAATAAATTTAAGCTCTTCAAAACTCCTTTGGAATAAGAACATGGGTCTTGTCCACAAAACAAGAGCTCTCATATTCTGAGGACTATGGAGCTAGATCTCAAAGTAGAGTTGGGTCCAGTACTTAATCAAGACTTCAGAGTAATATGTCTCTGGAGACATTGGAAGTCCCCATGTCTGAATTGCAAGAGAGATAAAAGAAGAACTAGTGTACCTATCTCCAAGACAATCCAGCTAGCCTGAGCATCAAGAGCTCATGGCCACCTTGCAAGAGGTCACAGTTCCGCTCTCACATTCTGCAGCGATTCACATACATCCATGAGGTCTTTGATCTGCAACCATAATTTGTCACTCAATAGAGATTCCGCCCACATACAACAACATGAGGTCGAGCCAATTTAGTCTACGAAGTTACTAATGATGCGGAACAATCTCTCCCAAGTGTCAATTACGTTAGCTTAATTGCCATTGGTCAGACCTGCAACCACCCACCATTCAGCCTTATCCAAGGCCAATGGCCATTGACTAATACTTACATGGATTCCACCCAGGCTAATCCCATTGTTCCATAAACTAAAACGAAGCCAAGAAATAGTTTCATTGAGCTTATAAGTTTGTGTGATCTTGTAAGGTGTTAAAACAACACAAGTCATGTGTCAAAAGCTTACATGTTCATATGAGGACATTGCAAGGTCGACAATGTATCCATGTAAATCTTAGGGTTTGTGCATCCATTAATAAAATCAGAGAAACAACATGTGTATAAAACTCTAAATTCTTATTAGAAGTTCCTTGCACTTTGCATGCATTTCATAGAGGCCACTTGCAAAAGACATGCAACATTGGAGTTGTCTTTTAGTACTAACTAACATGACCTGATTAACTTATATGAGGTGGGTATTAGAAATGGCACAAAACCTCCTTGGTGGTCCTTCAATTTCATACTCACATTTCGCATTAAAAAAGTCAAAGATCCAAACTTTGTGACATATACTTATGATTCTCAAAAAATTAAAGAATTGGTCAAATAACCTTTTATAATATTATTGGTTCTTCGTTTGTTCTTTCATGAAACCATTTGGTTCTTTGATTTCTGAATTTATTAAAAAATCAAAACCCAAGGTTATTAACAAAATCAAAGAACCACCCACCACCATATTAAAAGGTCGTTCACACATGTGGATAACATCATCAGTAGTGATGAAAATAACTACATTTGTTCAAATTATATCATGTCTGAATGGTAAGTAGCCTATGTGGCATGCCTACATGGCAAGCTATCAATCTAACTATGAATTAATGGTAATTTATCAGTAATCAATTGCTACAAATTAATAAATATTCCAAATTTAAATATTTTGCCCTTATCACTAAATGTAAAATCACCACAAACTCTAGGGAAGTAAGTTATCATCATGGAACTTATCTTCAAACTTCAGCTTGGAACTTCAATGCTAAAACACCTCCAATTATAACAAGCTCAACATTTTTCAGTTGTGTCTTTGGGAGCTTTTCCAAGTGCTGCAGAACTTCCTTTAGAATGGAGATGCACAACTCTTTGTCAATGCTTGTAGATATTGCAACAATGTCGCCAATATATAGGAGGGAAAGGTGTTGGTAGTGGAGATATAGGAAGGAGAAATGCAAGTAATAGAAGTAGAAGATTGGCAAAAACAAAACAAGAGGCAACACGATAAAGGCATGGAAATTGGGGGCAAGTGGAAGTGATGACATTGATAAAATGCAAACACATTGAACATGCAACTCAAAAGGAATTGATGGATCCAAGAGTGCACATGGTACTTATTGTAGTTGCAGTGCAATGGAACAAAATATGTGAAGAACTTCAAAAATTCATTAAGAATAAAATGTCAAAAAACAATAACATGTGTAAAGACAAGTGGAATGGAATCAATTCAAATTTCAAAAAGCTTTCTAACTACCACAAGGGCAGTAGACATCACACATCATATTGGAAATTGACTATAGACAAGTGTGACAAGTATCACTTATTTTGATCCTTCAATACAAAGTATTATGATGCAATTAAAGCATTTCAGGGAGAACACATCATCAACACACTACTACATATGAGAAATTTATAGGCTGAAGGTGATGGAAATTACACCGCAATAATATTTGTACATGAAACCAATACATAAGAGGAGCAAGACTTTATGCCCCAATGTTCATTCACACAAAAGCTTTTCAATGAGGATGATGTGCCAAAAGAAATAGTTCCAATTAAACAAGATTGGCTAAACGTCATCAATTTGTTAGATGACTATGCCAACAGTCCACCAAGACTTAGTCACATTTGTTTTCAACCTCTTTAATGCCCAAGCAAATGTTATACCACCACAAGGTCCTCCAACAACTCCAATTACCCCTAGAAACACAAAAGTAAAATGGAAACAATTAAATGTTTTTTCACCCATTATTGATGTAACAGTCAAAAATAGCAAAGAACTTGTGGAAGCAATGGATCGCATCAACCAAACGCAATTAGAAATTGAAGACCATCACACCAATGTGCAGCTAGAGATTGAAGAATGTCGCACTACTATCTAAGAGCGTACCATGAAAGACCAATTGAAGTATTTCAAATAAATAAACAAAAAGATTATACAAAATAAACAAAAACATGGTGAGTGTCTTATCTCAACTCAACACAACAATGTGTCATGCCTTCATCCAAGCCAAGTTGCTCTTGCTTACACCTTTGCAATTAGCTCTAGACTTGTCAAAAGAAAAAATAGATGTTCAACCAACAAAAGAATTATAACCTACAGAAGAGGTGATTCCAAAAACCAATTGAACCCCTGCAATAATAACAAATCACGTTTAAAAAGTTTGATTTTATATCAAAATACATAATTACATTTGATTGTACAAGATCATCGTTGTTGAATTCATAAGTTCACAAGTTTAGTTTCCAATTCATTGACAATTTTCATGTTATATTTGTATAAGATCATTTTGAAATGTTAATGCATTCGACATGACCTATTTCCTAATAATTGTTCTAGAATCAACATTTGATTTGTTCCTAAAAATTTTGTATGTTCCAATTCAACTTTAATGTCATTATCTTTTGCAATAATCTTCTTTCTTTCACCCAAATCATCTATAACAAGCCTTTATCTTTGCCCCAAATCAATTTAATGCACATAGCTAGGAAAAATTTCCATATCTAATTGAACCATAAAAGCTTCCATGTCAAGGTTCTTCCCATCCAAGATCATGTTATAAAAGATACAACAACAAATAACTATATTAGGCAAAAATAAAATATGTAAATCGATTTTTAGAAATAATGTTCTAAAGTTTTTTTTCAAAATGCCAAATGAATTCTCCACAACATTTAAACCTCAAGAAAGATGTTTATTGTATAATGCTTCAAGGATGGTATGTTGAATGTTGTTAGTTTGTTTGTGTGGAATCGTCAACCAATGATGCACTCCCAACTCCTTAAAGGGTTCAAATGTGAGCCCAAGTAGAAAGCAGCGGAAAAAGGAGGAGTCGGAGCACGCTCCCTAGCTCACAACACTTTGAGGGGTAGAGG
>Ga0116227_10010369_pt1 | contig 16321 bp, 12 predicted proteins | sample S1TSphgellanicum_FD_89693 | JGI IMG/M metagenome (GOLD analysis project Ga0116227, IMG submission 89693) | Host-associated microbial communities from peat moss isolated from Minnesota, USA - S1T2_Fb - Sphagnum magellanicum MG | ecosystem: Host-associated > Plants > Peat moss > Unclassified...
AAGCTCCAAAAAGTAAAAAAAAAAAAAAAAAAAAACTTGTTCCAAGGTGAGATCCACCTTTTTAGAAGGATTGTAATGTGATCCCACAATCACTTTAACCATTATTCCATGAATTGTTGTAGAGCCACAAGGATCAATTTGTACATCTAGTAACTCTACGATGGGCCACTTGTCTTCATTTCTCAAAGTGTCCAAAGCCTCCTTCCATTCCTCCTTCACAATCATGGATGCATTTAAAAGGGTTTTCGGGATGTGGAGGAGACGGTATAATTCCTCTCAAGCTATTTGAGTGTAATTACCTCTTGTATCCCTCATTTGTTTGGCAACCCGGCCACCAAGGCCTGGCTCTTGCAAGGTTTGAGGACCCCAAGCTTGGAGAAAAACCTATTGTGTTTTTGTGTCCTTTTCAAGGATCCCAAAGGTATGCAAGATTGCATCCTTCATCATCTCCATTGATGGATAGAGTGTGCAAATTGTTGCATCTTTTCCTAGGAACAATTCCCTAATAATATATGGTAGTTTTTTTTGCACTAAAACTCAACAGTTTGTGGGAATTATTATGGGTAAGAGGAACATAAAAACCACATCTTAATTATCATGAAAATACAAACCATATCTTCATCCTAGTTTTTTAATCATCTTATTAAAATTTTGAATTGAAAATGGAAAAATTGAATACCTTGACATAATTCCAATTTGCATATTTTGGAATCACCTTGCTTTTCTAAATAACTAGGTGCAAACTTTCAAAAAGCCTTTCTAATATCTTTTTTTACAAACTGCACTTCTTCTTTAGTTTTTGGAAGAGAAGGCGATCAACTGCAGACATTCAAGTTGACCCTCCTCCACCATCAAGTAACACCTCTATCTCTATCATGTTTTCTAGCAAATCCCTAAGTAGTCCATTATCTTTTGGCAACCCCTCTTCAAAGTGATTTGATTCGGTAAAAGGATTTGATGATGCAAGCACTCTAGCTTGTAAAGGAGTGTTGGGGCCAATAGGATTCAACATCACATGGCGTGTGCTCAGTTTCTTGCTTTGCATTTTAGGTCCAAAGCGGTGCATCTTGAAACAAAGTACAACATGAAAAATAGTAGCCTACATGAATAGGAGCAGAAGCAGCTACTAATGAACAATCTTTTGCACTGCTTAAAAAATTCACAAGTAAAAAAACAAACAAAATTGACCTAAAACTTATTTACCACATCTAAACTTGTAGTAACCACATATGAGTGATGTTGCAAGAAACTCTACAAGCATTCAAAAAACACTGTACATATTATAACTGAAACTTAATAATAACAAATACTTGACCAATAGTATCAAAAACCTTGCTCCTGCAATATTGTAATCTTATAACAAGGTGAGAAAAAACCAAATACTCTTACAACAAAATGCAATGCCAAAAAAACTACATAGTAGGCATTGACCACTTGACACGGGAAAAGACTAACATTCCACGAAAAACATAGAAACAAACAGTTTAACAAAAAGATTGAAAAACATCTATAATCAATTTGAACACAAATTAATAAAGAAGTAGCAACAAATAATCACAAAGAGACAAAGATTACTTACTGATGTAATGGAATGCAGTTTCAAAAGCTTTTCAAACAACTCCTTCAAGCTGATTTTTGTTCATATACAAGATTGATTTTTAATGAATGGTAGTAAGAAAAACTTGAAAATCGTTGACAACTCAACAAAAGCATTCAACAAAAGTAACCAAAGCATGCAAATCATAATAACCAAAGGAAACAAGAAATTCTAAACCTCGACTACACAGGGGCAATTTAAAATGTATAAAAGAAGATTTCCCCCTTTATTCCATATCCATCCTTCCTTGCATATTGTTTCATCCACCTTTCCTTCATCCTCTTTTCTCTCCTATTTCAACCCTTTTTTTCTCTATGCTTCCTTCATCCTTCCTCTAATCTTGTTTAAACCCTAAATCCACTATTCATTCTCCCACTATTCTAGGTCAAACACACTATGAGAAGTTTAGAGTTCTAGTCTTTTTGTTGAAGAAGATTTACAAAAGCTTATCCATAGGGAAACAACATAGTATGTTGATAGTTTGTCTCACATGTCTTGATCTGTCGCAATGATGACATCACAACTTTTGCTGACTCATCATCAAATAATACATCCTACATCACCCACATTGAAGGGTCATGCTCTTTCCCAAGTGTGGAAGTGCTACTGGAATCATGATTAATCTCATACTTCTATACCGTGCACCACATTGAAGTAATCTGCTTTCATGCTACTTGTAGTACTTGCTAGGAAACCACAAAACCATGCAATTTTAGCTGCAAAGACTATGCTCACAACTACAAAAACAAAACACATTAAAACCTATCCAGTTCTTGCAACTGCAATGGCCTTATTATACTGCAAAGTTGCGACCCAATACTTGCTAGGCAACTTTGAATCTCTGAACTCTTAGGTCAGAAATACAAACTCTACATTGTGAATTTTTATATTCCAGGTAAATGGATCGGAATTGTTGATCAGCTTCAAGCTACAGTAGTAGTGCAGCTCCATTTGGACTAAGTAAAAGATGCAATAGCTTTGGTGCTGCTAGGAAGTTTTAATCTGCATTCACCACTTGCTATTTTCTTGCATTGTATAGTGAATTGTGTGTTTCATGGATCAGCTCCAAACAAAAGCCAACAAGAGCAATGATCCTTTGTGAACCTCTAAAGCTAGATTTAGCAACTGATCCTTTCAAGGACACCAGAAACCCCTCTGAGAGCTGCTATTCATGCCTCAAAACCGTTACACTAGAAACCAAGAAGTATTGTAGCTAAGTTTGTCACAAAATCCTAATGTTTGAAGGTAGGATTATGAAGTTGCAAATCCAGCAAGTGCTGAAAAAGACTGTAAAAAATCCCTGAAATTAGAATACATATTACCACAAGAAGAAACACAAAGAAACATTGAAAAAAAAAAAGAAATAGACAAAACCACATGTGAAATTACTACAGGTGTTGTTGTGGCTACCACTACTAATGGATGTCTACCAAAACACATCAAAAAACTTGTAGTGACCTTTACATGTGAAGGGTAGCCTAGCTTGTTGTGAAACATACATATTCAAGAGACATGATTTTGTACTACATTTGTCATTTTGCACAATATTCCTTCACAAATCATAGCCCCCCTTTTGTACCCCATGCACTTCACATTTCCTGCAAACAAATAAACAAACAAACAAGCACACAAAATAAATGTGGGAATGTAAACCATGATGTAACTCACTATTGAGGTGCTTTCAACTACACTTACAAGGATCATCCGAGAGAGATAATCATTTCAATTACACCTAAAATTAAATTGACCCAATACATAACCACTCACACATCCCAAATAATGCAAGCACACCAGATACCTCACAAATAAATATTTTTGATTATGAATTTCTAGTGGTCTATTTTGCAAAGGCAGAAAAGTAAAGAAAAGACTTACTTACAAATACTACATCACAAGCATAGTTTGTCTAAGTAGCAAGCTTACAACTACCTACAGTCATATTTTCATGATAGAACTGCAATTAGTGTATCGAAGAAGCATGCTTGCAACACTTGCATAACCTTTCAACCCCAAGTTCCCTAAAGTTATCTCTTTGTTTTGAAATCAATCAAATTTCAAAAGGATACCAACTGCAGAGTCTTTCCAAGAACCTCAATATACTTCACTTACACGCAAACTAGATTTCCAAAATCAAAATACAAACACATTATCTAACAAAGGAACCAATTAAAAAAAACACTTCTATACTAAGGCACATCCTTGTGTGTTTACAAGAGTCTAATATATTGTGTGAAAGACTCGCCAAAGGGATTAATCAATGCCTAGTAATGCAAATGAAAGATTATTTTTCACTACAAAATATAAAATGTTAGACTGGTCACTAAAACCCAGCATCAAACCAATTTTGTCCCCAACTTTAAAAAAATCATGTTTGCTTCAGAAGAAGAGCAAGTGCTAGAAAGGAAAGATTGGATAAAAAAGACAGTTCACAGACTGCAAGGAAACTAGATCAAAAATTTGGCCAAACTACAAGCATAAGAAAAGATAGCTCGACAAACCAATTTCAGCAACTGTCTCCACTACATCTGCTTCAACACCATCTTCATCCTAAAATTGCCTTGAATGTGCTGCACTCCCAACACCATGCTCAACTAAGTTTCGTGGGAAACCATCTAATTGCTCATGTGTGACTTCAGCTGGACTCTTGACATAGTTCTCTAAAGAGTCTAAAAAGAAGTCTTTCTTACTTGAACTTCTCTAAGTGTGTGGTAGTGGCTCTGAACCAACAGAGTGTCAATTTCAGCAAACCTAGAACTAAGATAACAAAAATGAGTGAAGTCATAACTTTTGTGGGTGTTACTCATCACCTACATGATGCATAGCAGTTACAAGCTGCCATAACACCCTGCTGACTTGATCAGCTACTAATAGAGGTGGTGATGGGTATATCAAAATCTGCATAGATTTCTGGCAAACAATTTTTAAAAAAAAATCCGCTCCTTTAATTTCTATCACACTTCCAAAAGCAATGAGTAAACTCACTCATGATGTTGGCTAGAACTCAAGAGTTCCAGCTAATAAAAAGGTATCCCCACAAAGTTGCAACAAGCTTCTGAGATAAGATTGACTTCAATTTAGCTTGTCTTAGCAAGCATCAAGTCTAAGGAATGGAGAGGGCTACATAGTCAATAGTGGTTGCTTAGAACAAACTTTGCAGTACTGCACTACATTTTTTGGGTGACAACTCCTTGCAAATCATATGAGTGAGATAATTCTTCCACCAATGCTAGAAGCAAGACACCTACAACAAACTAAAGTTCCTACCCTACAGACTATGAGCTGAGCATATTAATAGTATTCAACCAGTAGGGAGGCACCAAACATTCCACGTTGCTTTTGCATCAGTTCTACTATGGTTAGAAAGTGCAAAAATGTTTGTAAATTTGATGCAGGAATCAAAATGTTTGTGAACAATAAAGCACTTATTGTTCAGGTTGATGTCAACCCTGATGTTGGCCTTGCATAGATTGCTGGAGCTAGATCAGTTCTTCAATCCCACAAATTGGACATTAAGTTTCTGTATTACACTACCTCAAAGCCAAAACATTAAAATTTATTGAAAACAAGATGCTGAGATTTTTGGAATGCTTGAAGTCTTTGACATGAATAGTTGAATGAACTCACCTACCTGATGAGGTCCCTTTGAAGTAATAAAATAGAGACATGATTGAAACTCTTGCCCAATTTGGACATATCATAGCATTTTTACATGTGGAATCAATGTAGATGAAGCAAGGTTACTAATGCAAGACTTCTTGCTTGCTAGTGGTAGCAGAGTAACTTAACTTTTAGAAAACACAACTACAACATGATCACTGAAGCCCTACCCTTTGAGCACTGCAAACTTAACACTTCCATGTAACAACTTTATTGATTATGACCAGATCAGAAAGCAAGCAAACTCATGTGGGGTTAGAAACCATTGTTGTACTTAGCTCATGTACTCAGGGTTAGATGGCAAGTCTTGCATCATCTGCTAGATATGGGGGTTCTGCAACATCTACTGCTCTGTGCCAGGATCCAGAATTCTCCCAGCAACACCCAATGACCCAAGATCTGGCAAGCCAAGACCTGCTTGTCTTCCCATGTTAGGAAATCCCTTGTTAGTTCCAGCTGGTGTTTGACTGACTTTCCCTACACCTGCACTAACTCCAGCAACTAGTACCACGACCATACAAAACAATCATATGCTAAAATGTGTAGATGGGTCCCAAAATATTTACTGGCAGCATTTGATGACTACCAGACATCACTTTCTAAACCTTACCCACCCTTGCCCTATATCTGTATGACAAATTACTTACAAAACCCACCAACTAAGCCAATTGTTTAGAACCGTGAACCTATTCACAACCATAGAATCAACCAGCACTCCCACTAAAGATCAATTATGAAGGTGGCAACTCCTTTATTGTAGGTTATCACTTGTCGCCAAAAGTAGAGAAAAACATAATCATAATAGGTCCTTTGCAAGCTGCCACAAACCGCAACGCTCCAGTAATTGATAATCCAATTCCACAGCTTCTTGCATGCTCCTCCCAAAATACACATTTCAAAAGGTGCAATAAGCATAACTCAAAGCTAACTACAGTATTGCACTGTGACAATACATCACTACAATTGGCACCAACTTCAAAGCTAAAAAAAAAGAGAAATAAAACAAAAAAGATTGTAATACTTACTTGAAGGGTTCCAGGGATTTGGAAGAGGTGTTGTGTTTGAAACCATAATTCCTATGCCTAATCATGTTCCAGCAGTGTTAGTTGTAGTTGGAGTTTGGTTGTGTCCTTTTGCAACTCTTTGAGTGCCCAAAAAAGTAGCGAAGGGTTGCAGGCTAAGTCATTTCCTCCCTCCCTGCCCATTGTTGCCGCATTCAACAGGGGTTTTTGAATTGTTTCATACATGTGCCTGAGCATGTTGAAGCCTTCTGGTGATGCTTCAATGTTACTCATAGCATGATTAGTATTCCTCATCATTTCCCTCATTAGTCCTGGATACCTGGCAGCATCCAATGTCTGTTGCAGTGTCCCAGGGTCATTGAGAATATGTGATAGGTCTGGGTTGCGATCAATAATATCCCACATCTGTAGATTGCTCATGATTAAGGTGCGCATAAGATCAGAATTGTTCATAAAATTCTGCACTGTTGGCACGTTCACCATCTCTCTCATTAGACTTGGGTTCTGCATCAGTTGTTTTTGCACCTGCTGAAATTCCTAGAATCCAGCACCAGTGACACCACGTCCACCAATTCCACCCAAATTTGGCAATCCAAGACCACAGCTCCCTAGGCCAGTAAAAGAAACCTAGGAACATGTACATATTTTGTTTCACCTAAATTTCTTCTACTAAGAAATCCTTCTTCATGATTCATGTGGCTTGCCATCCTGCAAGGGTTCTTTCAATCCCCATCAAAAGAAACCCAGGAATAAATATTTTGTTTGCCCTAAATTTCTTCACTAAGAACATCCTTCTTCACTCCCAACAAAACAAAGATTGTAGAGCTCCAACCTTTCGTGACTACCGTACGTACCCATTGATGGGTTTCCTTCTCTATAGCTTCAGCCAGACTTTCAGCTCTCAGGGCCTCCACTTCAAGCTTGTGAATCTCAATCGCTACTTTCAAGGACTGCTCAAGGTGCTCAATCTTTTGCTTTGCTTCATCAACGACATTCTCTTTGGAAATTTCAACCAGCTGGGTGCAACCACCTCTTTGTTGTTCCGTTGTTGTACCAATTCCTCCTTGTAGTCATTTTCCCACCTCTCTTCAAAATAATAAATAATTTAAAATTATCTTAGAGTTCTGTAGCTGTCCGCTGAGAATGTTGACCTTTGTTTCCAACACTTCCACATTCTCCAATCCCGCTTTTCCAAGCCAACAGTCCTAGATGAATTAAACGCCCCACCCTCACCCCAGCCCCTGCAAAAAAAAAGAGGTGGTTTTCGAGATCGAAGTGTTAAAAAGCTCTTATTACTATGAAGGTTGGACCTGAAAACCAAAGGAAAAGAGAGAGAAAAAAAAGAAAAGGGAAACATATGTCTTCATTTTGGACTTTGAAACCTTTCAGCTTGAAAATAAACTCTTGTTACTGCTGCAAACCGTGAGAGACTCTTTGCTTTTTCATATGTTTGTGCACCTAAATAATTTTTAAATAAATAGCCTGTTGCAAATCTAAATAATTTTTTAAAAATCAGAATTGTTTTAAAAAATGCAGTTTGCAACAACCTCAACAAACAAAATCTAATGTCACAAGGAAACTAATGAAAATATTTGAGGAGAAGGAAAATGTAAGTGAAAATAAGAAAAATTGAGAAACAAAATCCTAAGAAATGTTGTCTCCAAGAAACAAAAACTTGTGGATACATAGTTTACGAAAAACATGGAAAAACAAGGACATAACTAATAATAATAAAAATTGTCGATACATAAGCTTAAATTTGATTAATTTGCTTGTACTAAAAAAAAATGTCCTAAGAGATACCTACTAACTTCACATTCTTTGAATGAATGAATCAGAATTTGACAACAAAAGCTTGTGGAGCACGTCACAAGCTCAAAAGCTACTCAAAGATTTTAACCACAACACATCATTGTGCGTTTTTGCCAGGCCCGTTGTCCACTCTCAATTTCTTCTTCTGCTCTTGTTACCTAAACCATGTTACCCAGATAACAGCATTCAACTTCTCTTCTTGATTCAATTGCAAAATAAAAATCAAAGACAGGAACTTTGGCTAAAATGAGGCGTTGTTGTCCAAAGGTTTGAACTAGAATGTTAACTTGCAGTTAGGGTTAGGAGCTCAATATTTTTTCTTGGAATTTTTGCTTATTGCCAAAGTGGCGATTACCATAAAAGATGTCAAAAAAGTGACGATCATCCCTAGAAATACTTAGCCATATTTGGTTATAAACTAGAAATAAAGTAAAATAAGTCATCCTTTGAAGTTCGATTTTGAATTTTGTTTGTTCTCATTTCTAGTGAATTCCCTACAAGTAACACTTGTAAAATCACTTCTTTTTCATTGTTTTGCTCTATTGTTGTTGTTTCTTGTGTGTGCATGAATCATTTGCTAGAGAAATCTTCAACAATATGATTCTATGTATATGGGGGTTTTTTTATGATAGAGTGAACACACCACATACTTGAACTTTATAAAGGACTCATCATAAAAGCATAAAGGGAGGGAAAGTTTATTTTGGGCACCTGGTTTTGTTCCCCTAGTTCTTGAAATCTCCTTGTCATCTGCCAACCTAGAGGTATATGGAAGTAATGGATGAGACATGAAAATGGAGGAGGAGGTGGGTTCATAATGTTACATTGTTTACCAGCAGAAGAAGGAAAGTATCACAAAGTGAGGCAACTTTTGGAGGCCTTTGACATTGAGAGAAAATGGGAATTGAAGGTAATAACATGTAATTTACTAAACTATGCTTCCTATGTTGCAGGCGAAACCAAACCATCGTCACAAGAAGGAATTGCAAGCAAACAATAAATTTTTATTTAAACTTTAGTCCTTAGTACCAATTGACCAATTGTAAGCTAATGTATTATGTATGAAAGTTATCCAACACGACTTCTGGATCTCTCTGTCTAGCTCATTTGGTTTCTTTTCTTTTGGTCGGTTGCTAATGATTCTCTGTGTTGTGGGGGGTGGGGGGAAAGCAAATGGGCTGTATCATCAACTTTCTTATAACTCTTTTGTAATTTCCTACAAAACCAATCAATTACTAGGCAGCAATCGAGTTCAAACTTTGAAGCAAAAGGTCTAGAAGTTTATTATATATCTCTATGTAATGCAAAGTTCAAAGATCGAACAAGGTCATGTAATATATATATAGTTAATTGCATCATTACAAGCATTTGTGTATTTACTAGACCTAACCAAAATTGGGTGCCGAAATCCCCTTCCAATTGCAAGGGAGGTTCTCATACAAACCAAATTAGTCTCCTTTCCTTTTTTTTTCCTTGTGTCTTGTTTTCAACTTGTCTTGAGATTTCATCCCCAATTTTGGCAAAACTGGAGCCCAATACTCACAATTTTGACTACATAGAAGGTAATTTTAATGCATGATAGAATATTCAGATCCTATGGTGGTATTAGCTTTTGGCCAATATAAAATATGTCCCAAATTTAATTTCAAGCTACAAAGAGAAATGTACAATAGACCCCTTGACCTTTAAGTCTTAAAGGCCAAAGATGGCATAAGGATATAAAGGATCAAGGTCACTTTTGGGGTTTTAAATACTTGAAGGACCTTTTTCATAAGTATTTTTTTGTCAAATACCCTTTTGCGGTTTCAAACTTTTACTGGACACCCATGACCTTATGAACTAATAATCATGAACTGTGATGGTTCATTTTCAAATGCACAATGCAGTTCTAGTTGATGTTGGTTACTAATCAATCCTTTTGCAAAATGCAAGTTCTTCATAGGAGGTTAAAGATCTTGAATGCAATCAGGCACCAATATTTGGTTGTAGTCATTGATGAAGTTTTATAATTACAAGTTCAAAATGTACTTTGTAGCCTAATTGTCTATGGTTGATTTTGTTGCAAGCAAGTGACTTATGGAGATTAATATCTAAGGGTGCATATGTATATGTGTGCGGTGACACAAAGGCCATGGCAAAGGACGTGCATCATATATTACTTTCAATTGTCCAATCAGAGATATGAACCTCCATGTATTGATTTCATGTGACTAGCATCCAATTTGATGCCTACAAATATTACATTCAACTTTATGGTAGGTAGATAGATATGGAGGTGAAAGATGTGAATTGGCAGTTTGCGACCAGAATCAGCAAAGGTTCAACACTTTGATTTGGTTGTAGCAGCATGACAGGAACAGATTGAATTAATACTTGGGTAGCAGTGCCTCAATTTTGTTAAGTTTCTTTTCAATTAAAGAAGAGAATAGGAAATTTGAACATTAATCACGATACTTAGGCCTAGAATGAAGGCTTAACTGAACATGTGGTGGATAGGGAGGAGTGACTGGCAATAAAGTAGTTGCAATTAGATGGACGGTACCTTCATGATGTTTGATAAAGCATTTCGCAAGTAGTTATGTCAAACCAGGTTAGCTAGAAAGAGGCATTTAGTTGAGTGCTTCTAAAAACCACTAGTGCAAGTAAAAGTGGACACACCACAAAACAACTTTATATTTCAATGGGGTCTTTGTAGGGATGAGGTTACCAAGGTATTGGTGATGACAATCATAACTCAATGCTTGTAGTTTTTAATTCCATGAATTGTTCAATATGTAGGGGGAGAAACATAGTCGGGTTCATTGTTGAGAATGAATATTTATTCTGCTATATTGTTTACTCCAATAAAGTGCAAATGTTGTAATGTGAGCACATCTTAACATCAAGGCAACCGACTAGCCTATGTTGGAGATTCTCTATTATGCAAAATTAAAAATTAAATCCTCAATTGGTGAAAAGAGTTTTATTGAAATTACATTGAAAAACTAAATGGGAAAAAAAAACATGCAAATGGATATTTTACTTGCTTAGTTTCAGACAATATGTATTGCTTGGATGGGGTGCGGGGCTGTTCAATTTTTGTCCACGATGGTAAAATCCAAACATCATAATCTAACATTTCATTCAGGTTATTATATCATCCATCCACAAGCTCAATAGCTCCTTTAATATGATTCTCATTCATCCACATTCATTCCTTCCGCAAAACCCCAAATCCCATTTTCCATTTTTTCTCATATCACTTGAAACCCTAATCTCAGTCTCCACATAAACACAAAATGACGTAGGGAGAGCTCGTGTTCAGAAAGAGACACAAAGCGACGAGGTGTTGTGTTTTTTTTTTCTCTTCTACAATATTGTTTCACCATCTCTCTTTGTGTATGGTCTTGCCTCCCTTGTATACCTCCACATTGTCCAATTCTTTTTTCTAGTTTTCTTTTGATATAATATTTTGTTATTTGATTCATTAATTTTTTTTTTGTGGTGACGATGTTGCAGTTGGAAAGCAAAACTCGACATCTTGGATTCCCTCTTCAAGGTACGGAGTTGCTATTTAATTTTCTCTCCTTCCTACTTTCCTTCCTCCCCCTTTTGTTTGATTTTTTAAAAATATACAAGTTTTAATTTTAAAATTATTTATTTAATTTGTAATCACCCTAGAAATTAAATATTTGGCTGCAGGTTGTGGAGTAATTTTTAGTGAACTTTGGAGATTTGATGTAAAGTTTTGATTTATTATATACTATGTTGTCACCTTGTATGGATATTTGCAGAGGTCCCAGTATACCATCATTGGTTTGTTCTTACATGGTGGATCTCATTTGTGTAGCATCAAGATTGACATTAGATGACAACAATAAACAGAAGCAATATATATGAGACAATATCAATTAGTAGCATATAGTCTGAAGTTGAAAAGATTAAGCTATAGTTCTTAACAATAACTTGGTGTGTCTTCTTTGTCTATTCTTTGTGATTTGGTGACGAGTTGTGTGCAACATTTGATACTAGTTGTGAATGTTTTTCTCCTTCTCTTTCAAGGTTGCCATTTTGACTTTTTAGGACTTTTAATGATTTTATTCACACATTTGCTGTCATTTTCTACATGAGATTAGTGACTCCATTGGTGCACCTATTGTGTTTGCACATAATGATTTTCTTTTTGGAAATGTGATGTTCAACAAAGAAGAAGGTTGGCCTTCACATTGGCTTGAAGTTTGATGGAAAGTACTCAGGCTTGCATTTATTATGTAAAACACTTGGTCAAGCAAGCCTATCTTTTTGAGCTCTATGAGCATTTCTTCTACCTAGACATTATGTCTACTAGATTCTACATTTTGTACCACCCCTTTTTCTTATTTTGATTATGTAGCTTTCCTTTTGTGTTTACATTTGATGTATGTCATATCCATGTGTTAAGATAAGCCTCCTCATATGGATGTCATTTAGTTTGTGTGATTTAAAAACTGAATGTTTATGCATGCATCCAAGAAAAATTTACATAATTGACTATGAGTATGGATCTTACAACTACCAAGGTTATGACATAACCAATCACTTCAATGAGCATGCAAGGTTTAAGTGTGACTATAGGTTTTATGTTTCTCCTTCTCTGACTATTTTTCTTATGTATATGTGTATGTGTTGTTGGATTTCATTTTGCATTCAGCTTTTGGCTTGTCAGTTCATGCAATTTGTTGTGTTGTTCTTGTGTTGTATCTTCCCATAGTTGGGCAGGCAGGGTTGATGTTTTGTATTCTTTCTGCAAAGACTAACATTGATCCTTTGGCACATAAATGTTACAATTTGTACCAAGTACCCAAGCAAGGAAAAATAATTCCACTTTTTTAGACACTACCTACAGCCAGGCAATTCGGAGAACGTGAAAAATGTATTGCCATCTTGGGATGCATTTAGAAAGCCCAACTTCTTCATGACAAGGCTAAACAAGGATTCATTACTGTACTTCAATTTTTTGATGCACCAACTCTCCTTTCCCTTTAGAAACAAGTTATCAGTAGGAGATTTTCAATACACTCCTCTATGAAAATAAGAGGAACATAATTCGCTTCAATTGAACTTGTGTCTTTGTAAGCATTGAAAATTCTTTGGTTCAAGCCTGTGTTTTTAGATTGCAACAGACAATTGAAAAAGAATTGGAGAAATTATATGTTGAATGCAACTTCTACTCACTTTTCTCACATGTATTGGGCTAGTCGGGCTAATGTTCAGGTCATTCTACTTAATGCACATACCCTTTTTATACCCTTTTTATACCACAATCTCAAGCCCAGATAAAATCTTGAATGCATCATGGATGATTAGTCTAATAGATATGTATTATTACTTTAGGTTCTCCTATTGGATCTATCATCTCTGCATAAGGATGTTCTTTGTTTTGGACATAGGAGAAAACTTTGTCCATTATGAAATTACATCCAAATAGGTTTTGTTTGGGATGCTTCAATCTAAGAACTATTTCACGTGGTTACAAGCAAGATTTTCTACCATTGACTTTGATTACATGGGGTATTTCTTTTTATGATTTGATGAATACAAAAAGCATAAAGAAGAGGTTCTCTCTTTGACTCACAATTATCTAGCTAGTGGTAGGATTTGAAGATTTGTTTTTGAAAGGGGGAAGTACGTATAGTGGGTTTGGTTTAACTTTGGGTACAATCATTATTTTCATAAAGTCTTCTGTGAAATCCGCACAAGTTATAAACTAGGTTAGGAATCCTAGCATCAATATTGAAGTTACACGCCTCCTTGGTATCAATTTCTTCATTTGAATTGATCACCCTTACAAGAAAATTGGATCTATGTAACTATACTACTTTTTTTGTGTTCTTTTTCTTGGTTTCTTGTGATCTTTTCATTCTCTTACAATGTTTGTTGAACTATTAGCATCATGAATTAATCTTTTTTTGAATGTTAGTTTTGTAACGAAACTCAGTAGATTAGTTAAGCTCGCATGTTGTGGTAGTCGTGTGAAGCAGTAGCATAGTTCTAGGTAGCCAATAGTAGCAGTAATTTAGCATACCATCATCAACAAGAAAATTAGGGTAATAGTAGAAAAGGAAGATTGCTAGGAGATTGCCAGTTTGGAGAGTAGTGAACCTTAGATGTTGTGTAGTGCAGGAATTGAAAAACTCTGCAATTGATTCAAAATCAATAGTGGGAGGAGGAGGAAAGAAGGACGATGACTTTATGCCTAATTTGCAAGAAACTAGTCCAAGGAAACTAGTAGCAGTAGCAACAACAACACAAGAAAGTGCATCATACTCTAACAAGAAATTTGGGCTGCGACAATAGAAAATAACATAGAAAAGGTAATAAACAAACCTTAGACCTTATCACAAAGCTCTTGCTTCCCTTGCACTTGTTTTGCTTGCACTTGAACATAATTTCAGTTTCACAATATTTTGGTCTATGGATTGAAGTTATGTGTTATATGGTGCCCTTACAACTTACTGTGCCTAGAGAGTTTTAGAGTTGTTTGATAGAGTTGGTAAGCATATCTCTTCATTATCTTGCTATTCATTATGGTCTAACATTTTTGCAGTTGGTTTAACTACAAGGACATGCTCTTTTATCTCACAATAAAGAAAGGTAAATAATGTGAATATGTATTGAATCATGTTAAGTCGTGCTCATTACTTATCCAATAGCACATCATTGATTGATGGGTTTTGTCTTCATAGTAGAAAAAGATGCAAACATATCCAACTTTGAATTTTATTCTCATGAATGCACCTTGCGTGTAGGGAATGTTTGTTGGGAAATTTGTGGTCTCAGTGGTTTGTGCTTGATGAGAGGAGTTGAAATAAAGTGACATTTGATAAACCTTTGCATGAAATTTGGACATGGTTCGGCCATCAACAGTTGACATCTAGCTGTAAGAGAAAATGTGAAGGTATATGAGATAGAATGTTGTAGTTCGATGGAATATAGTTGTAATCGTTGTGGGGCTTTGAAATTTAGATGCGCAAGTGCTTTTTCAAACCATCAACATAGTATTGCTTGTTTTTCATCCTAAAAGAACTTGGAGCATACATGTAAATAGGTAAAAAGTACAAATCCTCAAGCTTTTGAACCAACTCAAGGTTTGTAGCAAGAAAACTTGCAACAAGAATTTCAGTTTGATTTTGACAATTTAGTTTCAATTCCAAATGACCCTAATCCTCCACCTTATGATTCCACATTTTCACTTGTGCATTGGATTAGACATTATAGAGCCACTATTGGGCCATCAAATGAGGACATCAATTTTTTGTTTAAAAAAGTATTGTTTCACCCATCATTCAAGTTGGAAGATGTGAGTGTGAGGTCTGTTGCACAAATTGACCGCTATGAATAGATCATTTTCAAAACAGAAGATGGTTGGGATCAATATCTCATCCATGTTAAAGAAGGTGATTCTAGAGATCATGTCATGTATCACAAGCACCCATTGGAAGCACTATCTTCTATGTTTTCATCACCTAGTCTCAAAAAGGACTTTCAAATTGCACCAAGCAATGGTGTTCACTAAGGTGTTTATTCTACCCCAAATACCGACTTGTGGTGGCTACAAATGCAGTGCCAATTTTGGTCTTAACTTTCAAGTTATAAACATTTGGAGATTTGAGTTGGCATTCCCAAGGTGATTCTAAGTTTTTTGGCAATTTGTAGAATGCAAAACCTCATAAACACACAATGTCCAGGGGCTGTAGTAGCTCCATTAATTTTCTACAATGACCAAACATCTTTATCCAATGATGGGAGAATGATTGGGTACCCATTAGTGATGTCCATAGCAAATATTACATGTGAAAACCAATATTTAGATGAAGGCCATGTTTTATTGGCCATTCTACTTATTATTTCTTCTACAAAAGCTTCACATGAAAATAGATTGCAAGTATTTCATGAATGTTTGGATGTTGTTCACAAGCCTCTAAAAGAGGCCAGTTTCAAAGGCCTTGCATTAACTGATCCCCATGGTGATGAACATTGGGTTTTCCCTTTGCTATATGTTTATGTTTGCAATCACTTTGAGGGTTGTAAGGTGTGTTGTTTAAGTTCATGCTACACATGTAAGTACATTTAAATTTCGTCTTTGTGAAAATTAGAATTTGAAATGAATTTAGGTTTTTCATTTTTTCACGTAAATGACTTATGACTTGTATGTTGTTTGTGGATTAGTAGGTTACATGTACCTATGACACAAATCAATGTCAACATCCATGCA
>Ga0116227_10010370_pt1 | contig 16318 bp, 10 predicted proteins | sample S1TSphgellanicum_FD_89693 | JGI IMG/M metagenome (GOLD analysis project Ga0116227, IMG submission 89693) | Host-associated microbial communities from peat moss isolated from Minnesota, USA - S1T2_Fb - Sphagnum magellanicum MG | ecosystem: Host-associated > Plants > Peat moss > Unclassified...
TGGGGGGGGAGGGGGGGGGCGGGGGGGGGGGGGGGGGGGGTGATTCCCGACCCATGCTTCCCACAACTTTTTTCTCCCGCTTTCTTCACTCAAGAAAGAGATGTCAAAGAAGCGAGTGCGGTTCCTGAGCGTTTCCTATTGTTTCCCCTAAACCGAAATGACAAGAGGGGAGTGGTCCGAGAATTTTCTTACCGAGGCTGCTGCCTCGATTTGTCCTCCCCTCTCCTCCACGGATTGGGAGACCAAGAATTTGTCGATCCTGGACATTGTTGAGGATGCCCCCGGGCGTCCGTTATCGAAGGTGAACTCTTTCTTAGAAAGCTTTCGAAAGTTGTCTAGGCGCCAGGCGTCAGACAACCCATATTTGAGCGTCATGAGATGCCAAGAGGAAGACTCCCTCCTGTTCATCTGCCTTAGTTCGGCGGTGCCTCTGCATTCCAAGACCTCTTGGTGGTTGAAGTCCCCTCCGAGGATGACATGGTCTGCATTGAAGTTTGCTTGGCTCACCTTTTGCCATAGATGGGCTCGATTAGTGGAGTGGAGAGACGCGTAGATGTTAATTATAGTTAACGATCCCTCCCCGGGAGGTTATAAGGTGATAAATTGGGCGCAACCCTCGACCAATATGCCATGATCACTGATGAGTGGTGAGATCGTTTTGTCCACGAGTATCGCCGTGCCGACATTCATTCTTTGGGAGCGTCCCATTGGGACACCCTCATTCCAATATGATCTGCCCTGCCAGAATTCAACCCCTCTAGCGGGGTCTTGAGCTTCCACCTTCCCGAGGTGGTGCTCTTGGAGAAGAATGACTTACGGTGGGGTTAGGAGCGATGAAAGCCAAGCCTTCACCTGTTTTGGTTTGGTCTTTTTGACCCTCATGCCTCTGACATTAAAGGAGACCATAGTGAGGGTCTTCTCAAACATAAGTTAACCGGTTGTGGGCAGCCGGCTGGCTGATCGATCCCGAGGGTCTGATGGTGTCGTTGTCCGCGAGCATGCTTTCCCGGCACTTTTCCTTGTATTCGCCTCGGGCTGGGCCCAGGCTGCTTATCTCCGGGTTCATCAATATCGTCATATCCAGCCTGGTGAACCTTTTTTTTCTAGCAACCTAAGGGGAGGCACGTATGCTAGCCGATCTGTTTCTGAACGTTTGGCGGGTAGTATCCTCCACGCCCGACCTCATTAGAAGGTTGTGCACCGGGGCGACGAACGCTACCTCATTGTTCAGATTCGGAGTTTGTTCCAGGGCTTTCCAATGAAGGTATTTCCTTTTCTGGACACTCACCCCTTTTACTCCCGTGTGGATGTAGACGAGGATGGTGCATTCCATCCCCCCCTTGTTTAACTCTTCTTGCCAGGACCATTCCAACTGAGGTTTTTCACTGATGTTGAGTTTGAATCTCAGAATCTGCTCTTCCAACTCAACCTCTACTCGGTGGATGAGGTCTGCCCACGCTGCATTGGGATTCCACTCCACGTTGGGATTCCACTCCACCTCAGGCTCAACCGCTGGTCCTGAGTATCTAATGCTCAGCGGTAGACTCGGCAAGGTGTGCATTTTGGAGTGCATCAAAATTTCTCTTTGAGCATCCTTTTCCCAAGCATGTACATAGGTTATAAGTATTAAGAATTGAACTTTTGACCTCTCAAATTGTAAACAAACTTCTTAACCAATGGATCACACCTTAAAAAGGTAACAATTTTTATCATTTTGTTGTTTCACATGTTTAAATTTCACATCAAGTTGTACACTACTTACATAAGTAAATAGAAAATTAATTAAGTAATTAGTAGATAGGTAGGTAAATAGGTTATGAAAGATAATAAATAGGAGGTAAGTACATAGATAAAGGTGTAGGTAGATAGATAGGTTATATAATGGTAGATAGGAATTAGGAAGGGTAAGTAGGAAGTAGGAGATAATTACATAGGTAAAAGAAGTAGTTAGTTAGGTTGTGGGAAATAATAGGTAGGGTTTAGGGTAGGAGGTAGGTACATATGTAGGTAATTATATTAGGTAGGTAAGTGGAAGTAGGTACGTATGTACATAAGTAGAATAGGTAAGTAAGTAGGTAATAGATGTAGGTAGGTTGTAGGAAATAGGTTTAGGCAATACATAGATAGGTTGGTGGGTAGATAAATAAGTTGCTTATAGGAAGTAAGTAGAAGTATGTAAGTGGGTGGGTAGGTTGTAAGATGGTGGGTAGGTACCTAGTCTACATATCTAACCTAATTAATAGGTAGCATGGCTTAGTAATTAGCATATGGTGTCTTATTTAACAAAACCCCATTGGCCATTTTGATTAAACTAGTGATCATTTTTTGTTCAATTTGACTAGTTAGATGTTTAATTTAATAAAAAGTCAAATTGAATGGTCAAAAAATGGCTCTAATCAAAATATCTAATCTATTAGTCAAACAAAATCGTTCTATCAACTTGGACCATTTGAAAAAACATGCTTTCAAATAGTATTGGAAATTGGACACCCTTAGGTCCCTTCATGGCAACCCCCTAAATCTAACTCTCACCTTTTTAGGCAATAAAACATGTATGGATTTAAAGCTCATGAATTGTTTACCCATCCATTTAGTCTTGAATGTGTTTAGGATGTCTTCCAATAGTTTATAAACATTAGCAATACTTTTGCTATCAAATTGTCCCTTTTCCATATTTGCCCCTTCTTTATTTTGATGGAATAACATTTGGTTTTCATCAATAACTATTAAGAGCTTACTACCTACATCTCTTTTTCAACCTCTTCACTTTTCTCTCCCTTTGTGCTTAGCAATGCATATAATTATTTTTTACCCATCTCTAGTTCATGACCATGTATCAACCCTATTGTTAGCTCTTTAGTTCCCACTTTTTCAATCTCGTGGTACTGAGTAATCATTGGTAGATCTAAAAACTTAACTATAGGTTCCCATATTGGCTTTTGCCCCACTCCCTTTTTTCTTCCCCTTGGTACTCACTACTAATGTAAACCCTTCCACATTTGTTATTTAATTCTCGTTTTTCTATCTTGAGAATTTGCCTTGTTTGGTTGTTGCAACCCATTCTTTCCTTCTCTTGAAATGTCAACTCGTTGTGGCTCCCTTTCCTTCCTTCTGCCCTTCTCATCCTATGACCTAGTTTCCGTTCCCATTTTCATTGTTCACTTTCCCCCCCCCCTCCAATTTAAATCCCATCTTTGTGGCTACAATCCATTGCAACTTTACCTTTAGCCTCTACAAGGGCTAAACAATCTTAAAACCTTGTGGGATGCCTAGATACAAAACTTGCATCTAATAGGTGAATAATCATATTTTACCATTACATTAGCTAAATCCCTAATCTTTTCATTCTTTACTTGCAAGGATGTTTCCCATCCCTACCCCATTTTTAGTGTTACATAAAAGCTTGGGTGGATCCTTTGTTGTAGGTTGGCAAACTACTTAAGCTAACAACTATTTCCCAACCCACTACATTGAACTTTATGGGAAGCCTGCATAGAATCACCCATGTTAGGATTTTTGTCCCTCTTGGGTTTTTTGGATTGAATCTAAACACACCTTTTAAAAGATGCATAAGCCCCAATTCATTCTAAAAGGAATTATCATCAACATCCTTTGAGTGATGTTTGAGTTGTTAATTCTAAAAGGGTGTTTGCAAGCTAGATTGTCAATAAAATCACATAAATGATAATTTTTTATGTGTCTTTATGCATTACAATGTGTCCTAATTCAATTTTTTTCTTAATTTTGTGGAAATAGATTAAAATATATGATTCTTATGTAATTTACTTAGGTGTAATATTTTAATTATTTGAAAATAAATGTTTTACACCAAATGGAAGACTTTGAACAATGTAAAAATTGAAAAACGATTATGAGTCCACTACAACATGAATTTTGTGAAATTTTCATAATTTTTTCTCAAACATTGTATCTTGGGATCAAGTAAAAGGTCAACATTAGTTACTTTTTGAGAAATATGATTGACATTCAATAATGTCACAACAATGTCATAGTCAAAATACATGTATTCCCACAAAATTGATTGTGATTACATGATCATGCAAGTAAGCCATTTGGTTTTAATTACATTTTGATTTACCATAACTTACTCATGGGTTTCATTCACCAAAAACTTAACATAATTATGAAAATACCCAAGGGCAAAACCTAACTTGGGGTCATGTTTGTGACATTGAAAGATAACTTGATTACATGTTAGTTCACAAAATCATTCATTGCTTTTATTATTGGCACCCCAACCTCCACCAACATGGGGTCAATATGAGATATATTATTGTTCAACTACACACAATTAGCAAATTACCTCCCTTCAAATAGCCACTCAACCATTTACTAATTATGTTTTCCTAAATTGATTATTGTAACACTAAGATTGATTTTCACCACTTCACCTAGATTGCAATATGCTTCCTTTCTCACACACTAGCACCAACAAAGTTGTAGGTTGAATTTTGACATTTTCAAAATCCCTCATGAGAAATCATTAGCCAAAGATTAATGGGATTAACTTGTAAGAGGTTTGGGTGAAGTGAATTCAAAACAAAAATAAATAAATGGACACTTTGACAATGATTTTGCTATTGTATTGTAAGCGATCTACATATTCCTTATATTCCATTACTAAAAAAAATGGGCTTTACCACACAAAAGGCTCATGACATTTGTGCAAGGTAAACTATATGGTTTCATACATTACAATGTACAATATATGACATTTATTATGCCATATAATACACAAAAATTGTAATTTGACAATAGATAATTGCATATATGTATTATTATGTAATATTTTTCCATTACGTAATGTCAAATTGTAATTTTGGTGTATCATATGCCACAATGAATGCCAAAAATTGAACATATAACAAATGAAATTACACAATTTAACATGTACTTAGTTAAATTTTGGACTAAACTAAACTAAATTGTCAATTTTAAACTTTTTCTAACCTAGTGGTTGGGATCAAGTTTGAGACAAAGCATTGTTAACATCTATTTGTTGGATCATCTAATGAGACAAAATATTTTTAATCTTTATTATTGCACCATTTGGTTGCCCCCAAATGAAAATTTCTCTTTGATTTTACAATTTTTAAGTAGTCAAAAATGTCAACCTACAACTTTGTTGGTGCTAATTTAAGAAACCATTTTTGACTTATCATGTGTTTAAGATTCAAAATTTTAAAACATATCATGCATATAATATGCCATGTTAAAAAAACCAAACTATAAATAAGCAAAAAAAATCCATAAGATTAGCATTCATACATATTACATACATCCACATATCGTGTCAAAAATTATAATTGGTATCATAAAATATAACACAACAAGAGAAAATGGCTTCTATCACAAAAAGATTCATGGCTCATAACACTTGTGTGAGATAAATATCATGTATTTAGTTAATTTCAAACTTATGAAAAGTTTAGTCAGAAATGGTTTCTTAAATTGATGCGACAAGAAAAATCTTAAGTTTTTTCAAAAAAACTTTTTGGAGGACATGTGAAAGATTTGCAAACTTGAAGGTGGTTTTTGGAATCCCTTTTTTAGCCAAATCCCAGTTTCATGATCTCATTGATTCCATGCTTCCAAATGCATCATAACAACGTCTTGTCTTAGCTTTCCTCCGCTCTTACACACTTTCTAATGTGTTAGTCAAAACATTTTATTCTTGTGTTTTAGCTTCTTCCTTTGTGCCATGGAGCATGTATTCTATTTATGCCCCAATAAAAGGAGAGGAGAAAATGAAAATGAGATTGTTCTCTTGGATGATGAATATGAATTAAAATACCTAAAAGCAAAAATGTAAAAACCATGCAGAATTTGCAACCATGTGTTGGTGTGTTGGCCTCCCAATAGGCACAAAATTGACAATAAGACTAGATTTGAGCTTGGAACAAAGTTCCCATGATATTCCTTGAATGAACTAGGCAAGGAAATCAAAAATAAAATTGTGAAAGGAAAACAAATAATGGAAGATGGTATTGAACATTACATAGTTCACATCACATTGGTTCTGTACATGTGACGTTTTTTATTATTTTGGAAGGTTGCAACGCCCTTCACCTTGTAAAAAGGTCCAATAGGAAAGACGAAACATCAAAAAAGCCATAGATTGGCCTAAAATCTTTAATAATTTGGAATGGCATGAGGGATCATAGAGTTATCCCTTTAATTATAAAATTAAAATATATTTTCTCATTTTTTATTGCAATAGTGTAGAAATTCAATTTCAATATATTGTACTTGCTTTTAATGTGTATGTTCTTAAATAAAGGGACTTTTTATTATACCCACATTCACTAGAGCACATAGAAACAAAAGGCTATATTAAATTACAACCCTTCACCACAAAAATCTAATGCAACCTTGAAAATAAAAACACCAATGTCTTTCCCTCAAGTTAACATAAAGTTATCGATCGTATATGTATGTTCCCATCAAGTTCCCAGTGTTTTCAATCCCATTCTTGATGCATTTTCAACATATTGTCAAGTTCCCAATGTGTTTCCCAAGATGTTCCCAATAGCACCACACTTTATCCTATAACCTACATAGCGGGATCACAGGGAAGCATTTTATCCTTATGTTTTGAAAACCTAAAACTTCTATTATAAATTGTGATACTTATTCATGCTTTTGTTAATTGGTGAGGGGGTGCCACCACATTTTGTGTTTTAGAGGGACCCATTTGATTTGGCCACCACCAATACAATATTTTGGAACATGAGGCACTCCCCCCAACATGGAAATCTGTAAATTTGCTTCTCTCCCCAAAATACAAGGCATGATTCCCTTTGCACACCCCCCGGGATCGCAAAAGGTCTTGAAACTTGGTGTGGGTGGGGTATTAGGTGCTAGGCCTACCTCAACTCCAAATCCCAAAAGGAACCAACTAGCTTTAGAAAAGTCCCATATCCTTTCTTTTCCAAAGGAAAAGGGCAATAATAGGGAGGCAAAGGTTATAAAGGCTTCTTCATGGAAAACTTTTTCTTGAATTGCCCTTGTAATGAGGATCAACCCATGTAAAAAACAAGAACTCCAATGCCACATCCAAAGGTTCCCATCACAATGTGACTTCCAAGTTGCATCCACCTTTTTCTTTCCCCCAAAAGAAGTTCTCACCCCAAAAAACACACCCATGATCTTTTAACATTGTAAAAGGAAAAGTTGATAATTTGCATGTTGGCCAATTGTTTTCTTCATTCATAGTAAAGAAACCATTACTTTTGCGAATTGACAATTTTACTTAATATTATTGTCTTTGATACATCCATTAATTTGAAGTTTGAATGGACCACAAAGAAATAAAATTCAAGGTTTGCGTGAATCAACATACGAAACACATCTTGTTAAAAATTGGTCCTTTAGCATCCAAATTGGTTCAAGCAAACCTTGCATTAATCCAAAGTTTAAAAGATGAATACCAAAGTTGGGTGTTATAATTTGTCATATATATTGTTTTAAACTATTAATATTTCTTAAAGCAAAGAAATGACAGAATGGGTGCCATGAATTTTAGTCCTTTTGCCACAAAATAGTGTTAAAATGCATTTTTTTGGGGGAGCTGAACTACACATTAAAAAAAAAAAACCTAGTTAAAATTGCAGAAAATAAAAATCTAGAGCTATCTTGCACCTACCACCTTTTAAAATCTACAAACTCACACATGCATGGTGTTGTAAAATACCATCATGTTTACAACTATTAATTAGTAGAATTATGGCAGAGCTTGGAAAGTGGGGAATCTCAATCACTTAACAAATGGAAACATTATTAGCATACAACAAACAATCAAGGGATCATCCTAAAGGAAAATTTTCCAAAAAGATAAAGGAACCCCTTAGCCTTTTGCTAAAGTTGAGAATAAAATTTGGAACCGTGAGAAAAGGAACTCTTGAATGCATGTTCAGGTGATTTAGGGTAAGCAAGTTGAATATTTTTCAAAAGTTTGACAAGTAGGTTAATGAATTTTATAAACAAACAAACATTTCATTTTCATTAGTTTGATATGTATTAAAATTCCTAATATTTCATATTTATACAACAAAATATTGACGAATGTGTAATTGTATATGGAATTTTATCGGTCCTGATCTTTTTAACTAAGACTTGGTGTTCTTTTCAAAATGGAGATTAAGAACCAGCCCGCACTGATATTTACTATTAATGGGCATGTTCAGCATTTGATTACCAATTCAATTTCCAAGTTCCCAATTGCAAGTTCTGCTCTCTAAATATAATCAGAATTGGACCTGGAACCATGTTTTTGCTGCAACCAGAACAGAACCTTGGAACCAATCTCCTAAGTCCTACTGGAACTAGAACTTGGGTTCAACTTCAATCTCTCTTTTATGATATGTTTTTTGATTTTTTGTGTAACCAAAGTACTAAAATTTTGTGATTAATTTCCAGGCAGCAAATGGGTATAACATTTTGGGGAAAAAGTAGCTAATAGATTGTACTTCTGATTAAAATGTGAAGAATGTATATAAGCTCATGTACCACCTAATTGTACTTACAGATTGTTTGTTGAAACAACCTCACCCACCACAACACAAGCTTCGAAGTTACTTGACAACTCCACAATGGATGATGGACCACAAAAGTCTTGAACTTGTCACCACCAGGCTTCCAAAACAAGAATTTGCATTCCTTCACGTGTGACTGGGGAGAGACAATTAATTGTCATTCTAAATAGCCTAAAGCCCTGATCCTCTTCTTTATTTGGCACCACAGCCAGGACTTGTGAAACAAGCAACCTGCCATGTTTTTTTTTCTTGCTTCTTGATGAGGTTTTCAGTTTTCGTGGCAATGTTAAGAGAAGCTTCTAAGTAAGTATGTGCACAATTTCTCATTCTCATAAGTAGGTAGTAGGGAGTGGGGTTGAACTTAATTGAGACTTTCTTGTGGTCAATCTTTTATGTATCTTTGTTCTTCTATTCAACAACCCAATTCACAAATTTGTTCACATCTTCCTCTCCACCACTTCTTGTTCTTATGACAAGTTCCAAAATTTCAACTCTTGAAGGTTCAAGAACACTTCAACATTGAGGTCTCTGAAGCAAAACCCAAGCACTTCTCCTCCCCTCTTCATGGATTATGAGGTGTTTTGCCTCCTTTCATTGTCTTCTTGAAGATGGTATCAAGAACTTCATTCACTATATCATTCAATATGTTTCACCTATGGCATGTTGTCTTTGCTTCCAATCCCATTTCTAAATAACTATGAAATTTCCAACTTCTTCTCACAATCTTTCAATATTTTTCAAATTTAGTTGGTTTATAGTTTAATAGACGATAAGATTATCCTTAAAATAACTCTATCTTTGGGCTTAATTTCACCCTTGAACCTTAAATTTTATTATTTGCAAAAGAAGAGAACTACATTAAAATTGGGTGTCAAATATTGACAATTTTCATTTATTGCGTATGATTTCTCAAAGTTTTGCATTTAGTTATAATAATAGCACTAAAGTCACACAAACTCAAGATGAAATTAGTTTTATCACCAACAATGGGGTTTCAAGTAGTTTGAACCCCTATTTGAGGTCAATGTATTTTTCTAAGCAACATTTTCAAGTTTTCATTTTGCATTATATCCAAACTACATGTGTTGTTGTGTTTTTCAAAATGCTTTAGTGTAATTAACATAATAAGGGTGAAATCCAAAGATTGTGAAAATATCTTGGCCACCAATCGAACAAATGAATATTTTAACTACTAAGCAAAACAAATGCTCTTATTTAAGTCAAGTTTCATTCTTTTGCATCAATGAATGGATTTATGTTTTTTTGTTGCGTTGGAAAACTTGTCAATTGTTGCCAATGGTTCAACACATGCAAGTGATTTTTTTTTCTTTTTCATGACATTAGAGACAAGAAGTTGCAAGGATTAAGCACAAGTACCCACACACAAAAATATGGTTTATTTGTTCTCTACTTTCATATATAAATATTAGATAGTTGAAGAGCAATTGGTAAAAAGAAACATGTTACTTTCAATGTAACATTATTTGAGCAATAGGTTTTTAATGCATGCATAACAATTAAGGCACTTAGCAATATGATAGGGCAAGTGGAACATTGAAATTAGGCCATCCATTATGTTTCACCATGCCCATGTTTTTGTCCCATCCTTTCATTCAAATTTCATTGAATTCAATTGAAGATAAATGTGATACAAATTGATGTACAAGATATTGAAATTTTGTTCGACTATGGTGTGGAAAGGAAAATTTTACAAAGACACATTCAAAAAGACACTTTTACATTTTTCCTTAGGGAGGTTATTGTTTGTATATTTCATAAAACACATGAACTAAAGGAGTTTTTTTTTGTATCATATGAAATAATAGAATATAAAAATTATATTTTATTTAAATTAAAAATATTTTAAGTATATTTTGACAATCCAATTCTTGGCACCCTATTTACATTGAAGTGAATTATAATTTTATTTTTTTCACTAAATTGCATCTTATATTTTTTTGAACTTTATTTGGAAAAAAAATAACTTCCCATAAAAAAATTTAAAATTTGGGTTTGGCTTAAACATATTTTAATTTGGAATTGTACAAAAAAACAACTTCTAGAACTTAAAAGTTGTCCTACTTGAACTAGTTGCAATGAATCATTATCACTAGAATTTATTCTTTGAAAGTTACAAGATAAACAAACACCAAAGTTTAAGTCCTTCAAAGATCGCGATCGATTGTATTAATTTAACTTGTTCAAAAAAAGGTTTATTATGTCCACAGTTTGATGATTTGTTGAATTATTGTTTTATTTGTTCAATAATCAACATTGTGCTTGTTTCAAAATAAAAAATATTTAGATTTTTTTTTAATTTGAAAGATTGAAATATTTTTTTTATTTTTTTCCAAAAGTTTCAAGTTTCAAATGTCGAAAAAAGTCTCAAAAGTTGAAGATTTCCATGTTTCAAAATGTCTCAACATCTTTTACAAATGTGTTTCATTTTGAAATCCTTCAAATTTTTCACATTTCAAATAATTTCAAAGATTTCAAAATGCTTGAAAAACAAGTTTCAAATTTCATAACTTTTAAAAGGCTTCAATTTTTTTAATTAATCCATGTTTCAAAAACATTTCACATGTTTAGATAAATGTTTCCAATGTGAAAATTTTCAAATTTCTTGGAAAATTAGTTTGAAGTTTCACAAATGATGAAAAGCCTCAAAATTTTAAAATATTCAATACTTAGAAAATATTAACATTTTTATCACGGTTAGAAAAGTCTTTCAAATGTGAAAATTTTCAATTTTCTTATGTCTGATACAAATTGAAAGGTTTCAAAATAATTTTAAAAACAAAAATTATGAAATTGAATAAGTTAAATTGAAAGATTTTAGAATATTCGATTAATCCATATTTGAAAAAGTTTGACATGTTTTGACATGTTTCAAATGTGAAAACCTTTGAATTGAAATGATTCACAAAATGCTAGAAACCACTTAACAATTTGCATCAAAAAATGACATCACATGTTTTCAAAAAGTTGTGACCCTTATTTGTTAAGAACAACAAGGCAAAAATGTAAGTTGATGGTTGAATTACAAGCATGGGTGAAATATGTAGTTAAAAATGTCATCATCCCACCACCGAATAAATATAATATGAACTAATCAAAAGTTAGCTAAAGGAAAGAAGAAAACCCCATTTTATCTACCCAAAATTAAGTTAGAATGCACTTATGTCTACACAAAAAAGGGCTTCTATAAGAACCAAGGAACAAATTAAATGCAAAATACTTTGGTTGTAGAGATGTATTCTAATTCGCATTAGCCACCAAAAGAATCCAACCAAACCACATTGACAATAAATATGATTCTTTTTTCTTTTTTTTTGGAAAATTAGATGTTGAAAATTTTAACATGATTTAAGGTTGTTTTTTAGTAGGTAGAGTGATCAAAGTCAATCATATGCTTAAGTTGAAAAATTAATAGTTTGATTAATCATTAGCCCTTACATATTTGTGTTCTTGACATTCAAAGTCCAACAAGCAAGTGGTTAAAAACATTAAGGTAAGACCTTAAGATGAGGCCATTTTAAAAATACAACACATGGGATAAGATGATAGTTAAGCTTGACCTTGCATTTAAATTTGAGGCATACCTTCACTCACGGGCCTTACCCAACAAAAGACAAGAGGTGGGAGTTATCAATTATGAGGGGGCAAATTGCATCCTTAATAAATAGTTGGCTACTTATAGGGGGTTAATCAAATGAATCATAATAGATAAAAATAAGTAAGAATAATTGGTTGACAATTAATTTGCTAAATCAAGAATTGAGTTGAGGTTTCATTCTAAAGAGCACCATGGTTTTAAAAGGATTTGCAAAAGCTACCATATTTGTAAATAGGTGGCCATTAATTATCAACTTGTTAAATGACCAATTTTTATTTTTATTTTGAAAATTTATGCCTTTAATAGCCATTGGACTATCAAAATTTTGGGAAATTTTATATTTTTTCTTTATTTGACATAGTATAAATTCCAAGAAGGTGACCTCTAAAAGAGTCACCAAATGTTTGGCATGTGGGTATCAACCATTCCCATGGTTAGCACTACTCCTACTAACCATCTTTAATAGCTTTTTGAGAGTGCAAGTGCCACCTTTTGGTAGAGATTTTAAAGCTTGAAAATTTTGAAGATTTTTGTTTCAACCTTTCCAATTTAACTTAATTATTATAACATTTTAGTTGATAGAGTTTTAACCTAATATTCCAAGAAAGGCAAAGGAATTTATGATGATCTTTATGCATTTTGAAATAATTCTTCTATCTAGAAAATTTACTTGTCTTATGTAGTTGAATATTCTTTCTTGCAATCAGTGTTGATTTTGTATTATAATAGATCCAAAAAAATTATGTCTAATTATTTAAAGGAGTGGGTGGTGAATTCCATAAAATTTTAGAGTGATGAGTATTTCTCACTACCTACTAAAGTTGTTTAGTAGAGCTCATTTAAGCCTTTTATATTTTAGAGCTTCTATTTGAAGTTCTAAACATCCATAATTTGGACTTTGGTAAAAAAACATTTTGAAAATCTTTGCATACAAATATTCTTTTGAATTTTTTTCATTCATTTAATAAAGCCTTATTGGTAATTTTAATTCTTTGATTTTCATATTCCATTTATTATTTTCTTTGAATGGTTTTACCACCACCTATTTCATACAAAAATACATAAAAGATTTATAAGAAAGGAAAGGAAAATAGTCACTTTTTGCAAATGGCATATCCTCCCAAGTATTAAGAAATTTGATTTAAGTTTGTGAAGAAAAATTAAGAGGAGTGTGTGATATTAGTGCTGAATTGTAGCCATGGTATTTAGTGTATTGAACAATTATAACTAGAATCCATTTTTAAATGATCATATATTATGATCTAAACCCTAAATGTTGTAAATTGTTCTATGATCAAGTGGTAAAATGATAGAAGAAAAATAATTGTAGATCATTTAAAAGTATGCCCAATCTTGTAAGAAAACCTTATTTTAAATGAGAAATCATGGTATGTTATGCAAGGTAATGTGATTCTTGTTGTACACATATATCTACATAATCATTTTCAACCAATGTGATAATTATTATTATATGTATGGTATGATGTGATTGGTAAGAGTTAAGAAGAGCATGTTTGTAGTCCTATAAGTGTTGAACAAAAGATGTACTTGTAGAAATATGAACCTTGTTGGTGTAACTTTTTGTATTTTTAAATTGGCACAAGTACATTATAATTAGTTGTGGTTTAACATTAATGGAATTAGTAGTGCTTGTGGTATCAATTGTGGTAGGGGTAATGATACTAATACAATGATATTAGTATTGGTATATTATATATTTGTAGTAATGGAATTTGATAATGATATCATCATGTACTAGTAATGAGGTCATATCATAATTGCATCATACTATATGATTTATCGTTACAAGCATAGCTCATCAACCTTCTAAAAAGTTCTACCTACTAAACCTTTTATAAACCTTCATCCATCACATTTTTTAAAAGCTTTTGGTTACCATGAATTACATCAATATGTGTCTAAGTTCAATTTGCATTTCATTAGATTTTAAATGGACTTGCACACATTTACCACGGTGAAAATGGTCAACCCTTTAGTGAATAAGGACCAATTGTTATATACAAGTGAATTTAGTAAAAACTAATTGAATTCACAAATAGTTAATTGAAATCATTAATGGTTAATTTAGTAAATCATCACAAAAAATTTGGGGAAAAATAATTATGTAAAAATAATGAGAATTGGTATATAATGTAATTTGGATTAAATGTCATTTTCTAGTTATTTCAAAACATGTTAAAATTATATTTCATTATCATAATGTCAACATAAACATAATCATTCTTTAAAATGATATAAATTTAAATATCCTTGAATGGTAAAATGACAAACCATTATTCTTTTCATCATCATGATCATGAAATTAATAAGTCAAAACCATTGTTCACTATGTTTATATATTTTCAACAAGCATTTTATCAAAAATAGAATAGTAAAGTGAAAAATACACAACAATGTTGTGAAAAAAACTTAATAAATAACATAAATATAATGATTCATTATAATCATATTGAAAATTTGCCTGATTTAATTAGTAAAATTTATTAATAGTTAATTTATTAAACTAACTTCCTAGTTCATAGCTATGTTAAACTGAGAATTTAAGCTAGGTTAATCACTTAGGAATGTAGTTTAACTTAAGTTCAGAACCCAAGCTAACTTAAACCACCTAGCCCATGAACTTAAGGTGTAAGTATGAAGGTTTGAACCTTTTATCTTTTTGCACTTCCATGTTGAAAAAACTAATCCTTAACCATTGGATCATTATTTAAACAATCAACATGATTTGTCACCACATATTATTATGCACATTTTTTTCTTAACCTATGTGTACATTACATAGCTAGATTCTTAGATTAATTTTAGGCTATTATTAAATTAATGTAAATTGCTTTAAACTAGTCCTAAGTTAGTGTAGGTTATCACAAGTTCAAATTTTAAGTTAATCCTAAAATATTTTTGGTTATTTTCAATATACTTTACTTGGTTATTTTAAGTTATTCTACCTTCGGTTATTATCAATTATTTCATTTCAAACTATTTTCAACGATTCCACCTTAAGTTATTTGCAAATATTCCACTTTAGGTTATTTTTCTTTAGGCTATTTTTGGTTATTGGACAAAGGCACAATTAAGTGGACTATTTGGACTATCACAATTGTAGTTTTTTTGGATTGTAGATGATCTTAAAATTTAAAAGCATATTCGACATTAACATTGTCAAAATTTTAATCATCCATGTTGTTATGAACTTTAATGGAAATCATATTTAAAAAGATGGATGAGATTCAAGGAAAAAATGGATTCATGTTGGACTTTTGAAATTAAACATTGCCTTAATCGCATGATAAGTTTTTGACATATGGATTTCAAAATTTGACATAATATTGTCAAATTTTTTTTATAAATTTATTGTCAAACATAAAATGAGGTGTTTAAGAATAAGATGCATTGAAATTTTCCCTATATATATTTTTAAATATTTTTTGATTACATATTTTATTATAAGTTGTATTAGTCTACTTCTCAGTCAAAAATTCATGTTTTTACATGGATGTTTTGACCAGGTATACGTCCAACCATGTGCACACTTGGGTTCATTCATATTTAAAATGGAAACATGAGAAAATATTCATTGTTTAGATGCAAAAGTTGTTAATTATCATATTGCTAAAATTTTAATTAGTGTTACAATTGGATTTTCCAAAGGCCAAAAGTGTGTCACCTAACTATGTTTTCACCCCATTTAAAATTATTCCACCTCATGTTATTTTAAGTTATTCTAAGTTATTTTCAACAATTCCATCTTACATTATTTTAATTATTTTTGGTTTTTCCAACTTACGTCATTATAAATTATTTTTGGTTATTCCACCCTATGTTATTATAGGCCAAAAAATTGTATACATATATATTCCATTCTACATTACTATAGGTTATTTTTTACTATTCCATCGTCCGTTATTATATGTCTTTTTATTATTCTATCGTGATGTGTAGTGTTGTGACGTTCGGTGTTGTAAAGGTGTAAATCCATAGTAAACTTTATTGAACAAAAAAACTAAAACTAGTCAAAGGTAGAAACTAATGAACCAAAAATAGATGCACGCACATATATATATATATATATATATATATATATATATATATATATATATATATATATATATATATATAAAAAACAAAA
>Ga0116227_10010371_pt1 | contig 16314 bp, 11 predicted proteins | sample S1TSphgellanicum_FD_89693 | JGI IMG/M metagenome (GOLD analysis project Ga0116227, IMG submission 89693) | Host-associated microbial communities from peat moss isolated from Minnesota, USA - S1T2_Fb - Sphagnum magellanicum MG | ecosystem: Host-associated > Plants > Peat moss > Unclassified...
TGGTGTTAAACATTTAGTGTTAAGTTAACCTAGTAGTAGGTAGTTAAGTATTCATTCACACTTGGTGTTAAACATTTAGTGTTCAGTTAACCTAGCATTAGGTAGCTAAAAGTTCATTCACATTTGGTGTTAAACATTTAGTGTTAAGTAACCTAGCATTAGGTAGTTAAGTATTCATTCACACTTGGTGTTAAATATTTAGTGTTAAGTAACCTAGCATTAGGTAGTTAAGTATTCATTCACACTTGGTGTTAAACATTTAGTGTTAAGTTAACCTAGCATTAGGTAGTTAAAAGTTCATTGACACAATGGTGTTAAACATCTAATGTGTAATTAACCTAGCATTAGGGTTATCATCGTAGCAAGTTTTAACACTAGCCTTGGGTGCATGAATGTTTTTGCAAGCTAATGAACATTTGTTAGCCAACTATTAGCCTTTGTTAAAAAATGCACAAACAACTTCCTAAGCTTCTCATAACAAAGCAAATCTATGATTAAACATGAGGCTTTTTGTTCGTTTATCCTATTATACTTATCACAAATGGTGAAAAACATTTTCCATAACCGTGATTTACAACATACAATTAGCAAAATTACACATCTTATCATCTTTTTATGTTTTTCTTTGCTCCAAAATTATATAAAGAATAAATTTAGGGTTGCACCATTGAACTTCTATGTAACCATGGAGAGATTTCAAGAAGAAGAGGTTTATGGACTACATCAACATAATATATTCCTAAAGATATTTTTTGATGTAGATAATGAAGTTACTAGTTTGTAGGAAAAAAATGAAGTCCATGTTGAAGAAAGGTTCTAGAATAATATAACATTTGCATTATCGTTGGACAAGGTTGAAGAGAGATATTAAGAATCTAACAAAAAGGATGAAAAAAAAATGCATATGTGAACATTCACTTTTTAATTAATGTGCAATGTACTTAGGGTTAGTGTACAAACAAATTCAACGAAATGAAGGACAAATACAATGTTGAGAACAAGAAGACCAATGTCCCAAGTGCTCCACCTTTAGATTGATTTTGGTATGAAAGATTTGATTACTTGTTTGCGAGTATTGCTAAAATAGATGAAGTGCCCCATGGTGTTGATAAAGGAATCCACACTACTCATAGAGATATTGATGTTGTGAATCTTTATGATGAAAATGAAAGTGTTTTTAAGATTCAAGAGGTTCTTATATCCCTTTCGATTGAAACTTTTGTAATTGAATTTTAGGTTGTATCTCCAAGTTATAATTTTGATACATTAAGGATTAAGGTGTGGAAATTGCATGATGTTCAAAGTCAACTTAATAGAAAATTGGAAAAGAAGAAAATGAAAATAGATATTTGACCCAATATATCAAGCAATTTTTCATTAGTGTGAAAGAAATTGAGAAACTCAAAATAAAGATGAATAAAAAGATCAATTCATAAATTTATAAATTTAGTTATAGATTGCAACTATGTTTGTTGATGTGTCAAAGTTTAAAGAAATTAGTCCTAACAACCATTAGTGACAAGAGGTCTATTTAAGTTCATTATTGTTTTTGTGTTTTCAATCAAACCAAAAAAATTAATCCTAGCAATTAATAGTGACAAGCAATTCACTTCCTAAACTTTGTGTTTTCAATATTAGGTTGTGAAGATGAATTTTGTTTTGATTTGTAATTTGGAGGCCATAATCTTATAATAAAAGATTTGATTTGATGGTGCAATGTGAGTGTGAATTTGAGGTTTTTTACACATAATGGTGTAAATTTAAGGCTCACAAAACATAGGTACATAACTTTTTTCTATTGGAGGTGAAATTCCAAAATTTCATAATTTTTTTGTTGTTTATGAAAAATTAGGGGTTACTTTAAACTTTTTTTTAATGTGATGGTCTATTTTGCTCAAAAGGGGTTGTGTGACCACCATAAACCTTAATTGATTTTTTGAAAATTGATGTGATGGTGTGTTTTTTCGATTGGAAGATTTTTTGAAGGTTTATATGATGGTTTCCTTTGTCCTACTATGATGGAAATGGTTTCCTCTACCAAGAAAAGGTGTAAACATAAACATTATAAATAACCCATGCTTACATTAAATCAAGTTCTTTTGAATCCAAATTTGACACTTTTAGATTAATGTGGGTACTAAGGGGCTTCATTCAAACTATTTGATCACCACACATCTTTGGTGATTTTTTTTTGAAATTTTCTACGATGACGATGGTCTCCTCTACCAAGAAAAGGCATAAACACCAACATTATGAACATACCATGTTTACACTAAATCAAGATTTCTAAATCCAAATTTGACATGTGTTGGGATTAATACAAGTATTGTGAGGCTTCATTTAAATTGGTGGAAGTGACAATGTGATTGTTGGTTTATCGTAGAATTAGTATGATTTCTTTGCATAAGATTCAATGATCAATTTTTTTTTACTAATATTATTATAATAAAAGCCACCAAACTTCTTCATGGCTTATTTCAAACCCACCCTAAAAAATTATGTTATTTCTACAAACACCCATCCTTCAATAAATAGAAACAAATATTTTATTTTTTAAATTCATAATATTGGGTGATTAAACACACATCATTCATATGATGCAAGTCTTAATTTTTCTCCATTTACTTTTATTACCTCTACTTTTCTATGAGTAGGCAACATATGTGCATCAAATCTAAAATTAGGTTTTCGTGCCTATTTCCTAAATTTGTAAACCCTAATTGAAATTCATTGCACATCACACAAATTTTTTGCAATGCCAACATGCTACTACAACTTTTATTTTATCCATTCTTGAATTGAAATGCTTTAGAATTTGACATCTATTTTTCAATGAACCAATATCATTGAAGACTTGTCCTCTTATATTCTCACATTAAAATACATCTGCCATTTTGGGATGAGATTAAAAAAACTTAACCCAAAAATAAAACATAAAATAAAAAAATAAAATTTCATGGTTATTATTTAGTGCATTTAGTCTTGTGCTTCCTACCTACTTACCTACCTAGGTAAATAAGTAAGTAGGTAGGCCCTAAATAAATATGTAGGTATGTAGGCTTTAAGACTTACCAACTTACCTACCTATGGTTATGTATGACCTACTTAACTATTAATATATATTCCAAAATATAATTAATATGCCAAGTGGAAATTTTTTATTATGCCACGTGTCACAATTTCAGACCATCATTAACAATCATAATGGACAATAAACATTGTGTCCATGAACAAATTTGTAAAAAATAGTTACAATTATATTTATAACCTCTAGTTATGACTTCACAATATTAAGGCATTGAGATTACCAAAAAGGAGTCAATTCCAACACCAAAATTTGAAAAACTTCATAATTCGTCTTATAATACAACAAATATTTTATGTTTTTTTAATTTTTGGAGTAGTTGCCCACACATCAACTTCCACTTGATTCCAATGCATGGATTGTTTGGGTTTTGCCACCATAATCAAGGAGGGTTTTTTTCTAATGGCTAGAACCTTCACAAGAATGGCAAAAAATCAACCCTAATGTGAGCTCATTACCAAAGAGAAAAGCCAAAATGCAATTTGAAAAAGAAGTAGACAAAAACATCCAAATGAAGAAAACCTTACCTTTTAAATTGAGCATTGCCAAAAGATTGAAAAATAGATTTAATTATCTTTTAAAAATGAATGGCTACATAAAAAGTTTGAAATGATATGCTTCTACAATGACATGTTTAAACAATTTGAAAAAAAAATCATAGAACAACCTCATGGGAAACATTACATACCAAAGCTTTAAAAAGGATTGTGTAAAAGTTGGAAGTTGTCTCTCAACATTTTATGTCTCATTTTGTTTTCAAAAACTATAAAAATAGTCTTTAAAAACTAAACTCATGGGAACCCTAAAAAATGAACATTTGAATAACTACATTTCAAATTACCTCCCCATGCCTAAGATTTTGATGACGTTTTGTGTCCATGGCATGTTCATAATTAACTAACTCATTAGCTCGGAGGTGTGAGCCCACCATTTACTAGATTCCAAGCTAATGGAGTTGCCATGTGCTCAACATTACTAACTTAACATTAAAACTCAATACTAGTATGGTTTGAAGACAAAACTTGCTTGATGAGACATGATTACAAGTTAGGCAATGCCCATAAGTTTAGCTCAAGCTTTGATTGTGAGTTTCAAACTTGGTGCTAAAGTTGAAAGTATAATGGTTGGCAATTGATGACTTGCTATGTATTGAAAAGCATAAAAACACCCCATGCCAACAATAACAACCCATTTCAATTTCAAACCAACCATCCATAAAGAAGAACCCCAAAACCTTTTTTAATTAATTATGTCCTCTAGTTGCAACCTCCTAGAATTTTTTGTTTTCTTAATGTAAAATTTAACTAATTTTGCTAATTTTTTGGAAAGAATTGTCAACTTCTCAATATCGCAAAATTTAAAAGAATTAAAAATAAATAAAATCCCAACATACAATGATCTCAAAAATAACCATTGTAAGATCATGTATGCTATTGATTGGCCTATTAAATTTATTGTCCAATTTTCATGTTTACTAGCATAGCTTGTGTTGTTGCCGAAGTGTGAACACATTCTTTATTTTTCACATTTGTAGAATTAAAATTTTCTAATTTTGGCAATGTGAACACATTGAGGGCTCAACTGATTTTTCCTTCCAAACCCAATTTTTGCAATTTGCTTGAATTTCTAGCAACAAAATCCACTCCAAAATCAATATCTTGCACAACTTAACTCTGACAATTGTAAAATAAACTCTATTAAATTTGACTCATCGAGGGCTTCCCAACAACACCAACAACACCCCAAATTCCAATACAGTTTTCAGTTTCAATTTTGTTTAGTTTTCATTGAGAAAATTGTTCAATAATCAAAAGCTTCCACACCATAGCTCCAAAGTCTCAAACCATGTTAGTGCATTCATCAAGAGCTTTCCAAAGGTACCAAGAGCATGGCATGAAGCTCCAAACAGTCTCAAACCAAGTTAGTGCATTCATCGAGGCTTTCCAAAGATACCATGAGCATGGCATGAAGCGCTGTGATTTGGGAGATCTCAGCGTGACAAAACAAAACAAAACAAACTACCTTTGCTTGTAGATAGATTGGTGGGGACAGGGAACTAATTAGCACTTCATGTCAGATGTAAACATTGGTAAAGGTCCCAATAGATTGTGTGTGGGAAGATGGTCTTACACTCTCCATCAAGTACTATCAAATTAATAATACAGTCCTGTAAAGCTTTATTAAAAAACACACCATAGATTAGGAAAATGTACAAAGGAGAAAAATAAAGGAAAACTATCAAATTCCCTTCCCTTTCCCACTTACCTCCCAAGAGAAGTAAGATCTGATCGCAGTCTTCAAGAACCATCCATGGGAACACACCTTCATTCGTCAAGAAAACAGATCTAATTTTCACAGTTTTCATTGGCATTTAGAAACCTCAGATGTGCATCCTCTCTCTTCAAAAAAACTGCAAAGATGGTAAATATTAGTCAAAGCAGTTCCAATATGAACCAAAGAATGTCATGCGTAAATATGTTTTTTTTTCACTTCTTGTCTTGTCCCTCTTTAAGCCTACCAGCAACAGCTTCTCTTATGGAGAAGACAAGCTTTTCCAAACTGATCTCACAACTATAGACACAAAGTGCAGCCATGCATGTCGCAAACACATAGTATCGAAACTCTACAATGTCTACAGGTAGAAGCTTGTGCGCCCACTTGTAGAGCCATGTGAGCAGCATCTTGGAGCTCTCATCTTTTCCTTCTTTCATCATCTCTTCATGTATACCTTACACATTGAAGAATAGAGATCAAGAGCATCAGATGGAAACTGCTTTCAACTGACCCCATTGAACATCATTTTGTTGATGCAAAAATCCTTTAGCCATATCCTTTCTCAACAATCTGACCAAGTACTACCCATTCCATAGGCATCATGACACTCCTTTACATTGTATAAGAAAATTCATATACAAAATTATAAAAAGACAGTGGGAATACCACAGCAGCCATGGTCATCAATTTATAAGTTCCACCAAATCCAGAGTCTGGAAGAAACTGATGCAACTCAATCCTAAGATTACACTCCACCAGAATACAACACCATATTCTGGTGGTTTAACCAGATGGAATCAACAGATTCAAATATGTGCAGTATAAACATATCCATCAACCCTGAAGCCAACACCATATTCTGGGGTTTAAGTATAAACACTATGTATGACATACTTGATTAACTACAAGTAGTCACATACAGTATGTGCCTTGACCAACTTGAATGTAAACCTCAGAGAAAAAAAAGGTCTGGAAGACACCTGGCTAAAGTGCCTCAATTTCTCTGCAGCCACCTACTTAACCATGCCAAGAGGAGACAGACTGTTATGAGCAAGCATCAATCAGATGAGTTTTGTTGGATGAGGCAAAGCTAGGAGAGTCTATAGAGGGTCTACATGTAGAGTTTTCACTTCCAGATGGGAGCTTTGGAGCACATAACTAGTTTAGCACCAAAGAAACCTAACATAGTAGCTCTCAGTTTTATCAATGGAGGTTGTGCACCAGTGATAGGAGAAACATTCATATTAACTCCTTCAACCACCTGAAGCAGCAGACCTCTGAAACTGCCATTACTAAACCTGGATGCATGTCATATGCATCTAGGAAAATGGTTACCTGCAACAAAGCCCCCGGACATTGATCTTTTCACATTTAAATCAAACTGCCTGGGATTGTCCCTTAAAACTTCAGCTGCCTCATGGTTGAGGGGGTCATCTGGATTAGGATCCTGCAATCCATCATGTATCACAAAGTCACTACAGGAGCAATATGCTTGAATTCCAACATGAGGCAGGGAAGCTATTCCCCTTGTGTGAAAAGCCAATACCAGAGTGAACAAACCCAGCAAGTCCAAAGGCAGGGACAAAGCTTTTCAAATTAAGTCTTAGAGGGAAATGGAAGAAGTACCAGGAAAAGGTACTGAAGGCCATACAAAATAGAGTTGACACTAAGCACAGGGTTCCAGTCCTCCCGAAGAATGTTCAAACACACATTGCCCTCCAAATCTATGTTTGGGTGATAAACCTGCAGATGCATTCCCCCCACTTGAACTTACTGGCAACAAATCAAGCCCACAGATGCCTCTAACTTCACTAGACCTGCTGTTATGGAGAACAGCATACATGCAAATTCTTGTTGCCACACATCCAGCAAATAGTAGACTGCAGAATGCAAGTGCACCTTCTAAACTGCGCAATCTAGTTCTATAACAAGAGCTCACCTTGGTCTTGCATTTCACCTTTGGTGCCTCATGTGGGTACACTTGTGATATCTGGAAACTGAACACAAATGTACCTCCTCTACAATCCAACACACAAACTAGAGTTCAGAGACCACAGACCAAAGACAACCAACCAGATGCAAAAAGAGGTATCATACATTACAAGCTTCACTGTATCTTCTTGTCAGGTATCAGCCACACCACAGAAGAATCAAGGAATCTCTCAAAGACCAATCCACAAGGAGCTCCCCTATAGACAGCTGTTCTTAGTGCCTGTGCAGTGCATTTTCATCTCAAGAGAGCAACCATGAATTTACTTAGTCCTAAAATCAGTAAGTCTCTATGGGCACAAGATAAGGAGTCAACCCAATATAACCAGTCGAATTCACCAGTCCTCTTGGTCAATGAAAAGAATGTTTTTTCTTTCTTGCATTCTTTGTAGCTATGGTGTATGCACAACAGCTCAGTTGCACAAACTGAAATATGTGCTCTCAAAATGCACCTACTAATCAGAGAACAGCAGTAAAACAGTCATGAGTGCAGCTTGAAGCCAAGAACAAGAAAGAACCCACTTCCAAGGTGACGTCAGAAAGAAAAATGAACTAACTGGTAGTAGCCCTCATCAGGTCGAATTGTGATCTCAAAATTGAGAAGATTATCCTTGCCATTGGGGAAAGATATTGATGTTGTCTTTGCCAGATTCAACTCACTAATATCTGCAAAAAAATCCATGCCAACAAACCATTACTCCAATTTTTTTTGCATCCATGCATGTGCAAGAATCAACACAAAAACATCCAACAGTAACTGTGCATTACCATGATTGAACACAATGTGAATCCATATCTATGAGATTGCAGAGAAACTTTGATGATAACATGACAATGAGTACAGTCATAACCTTGTAAGGGTCACTCACAAGGTGTCAGACCATCATATTCATCACAAATAGCAGTGACAAGCTACTATGACTACCCACTGACTTCATCAGCTCCCGACAACAGTCAGTGGTTGTAGATAAGCATACAATAATCAGACTGCTACCTTCTGCAACTGCAATTTCATCACATGCTCCAGACAATCATTGACTCAAAAGACATGGCAGTGACATATCCCCAACTTGCTTTTTCTTAGAGGCCCTCTTCAATATGATGAGAGACATCTGATGCAATTCGATAGAAAACCCTAACTGGAGCAATGCTACATCACGTTACAAAGAAAATACATCTGGGAACAACCTGAATACACCCATTCTACAAATTCAACAAAGGTGTACCACCCAAGTTATAAGCCAGCTATGGCCACAACCATTGTAAGAAAGTGCATACAGGAAAACAGAGATGAGAGCAAACCTTTCTGTAATCGCAACTCGCCAGCACTTTGCTTCTTGATTGGCACATGTCCATTGGCACTTTCAGCAGCTTCTTTTTGCTTTTGCTTCACACTTAGTTTAATCATTGTAAGTCCAATTCCTCCAGCCCCCTGGCTAACACACAAAAAATCCTCCATCACAGCCAGCCCTACGACAACACTAAACAGCATGTCCACTCTGGCACAGAAATTGTTGCACCACCACCACCGGTCTAACAAAACTCTTAATCATAATCTACTCTCTTCAGAAGACCCCAGCCACCATATGGTCAATGTTGCACCAGCCATCGAAAATACAAACAACAAAAGCAACCATCTGCAGGTCGGCACTCGACAACAATCACATACAGACACACAGACAGACAGACCTTTAAGCTAAAGAAGCGAGGAATCATCACAGGGGCCAATTTACCACTCTCGATTCGCCTTTCGGTTTCCTCCCTTAGCACGACCGCAACCCACAACTTCCTCAATTCCCCAGTAGAGAAGGCTCCGCAGAAGGAAGGTCCTCCTCTTCCCGAAACCCTAGCCAACCCCTACCTGCAGCCAGAAGACGCAAACGATATAAACAAACAGGACAAGAAACCGATTGAAGATTGTGGAGAGGGGGAAAAAAAGAGAAACAGACAGAGACAGAGACAGAGGCAGAGGCAGAAACAAAGAGACCTACATGAGAACGGAAGAGCAGCCCAAACCCTCAGACGTGCACGCTGCTCAAACGCTTTTATTGTGGCCATTGCAGGCAGGAAGAAGGCAGAGAGCCTGGGTCGCATGACCATAGCCATCATGTGCGTACCCGAGCGTCCCCGCACCTCCTCGCCATCACGGGTCGCAAGGGGGACCGAGATTTCGGTGCCGGAGCAAACGCGCGTCCCACACTGTGTTCGATCGCAAATCCGAGGTCTCCATTACGGAGTCTTCAACAACGCCAATGTCCACCACAAAAATTTTCTTTTCATTTTTTTGGGGTTCCCTCTTAACGATCTGACGAAGTCCTTGCGAACTGGATATCCTGGCAATGGGTTTTGAGCGGATCGGAATGAAATGATTGCTGCGGCTCGCTGGATCGACTCTCCTTTGGTTTCTTTTAGCGGAATTTTTTGAAGATTTGTTTGTCTTCATGGCAAAAAATTGCCAAAATGTAAAAGCCTTGTGTTTAAATCTGGGTGGTTTATTTTATTTTATTTTTGTTGAAATCCAACCATCCATTGTGAGGCCTGCAAAGGCCAACCTTACCATCGATGGCTCAATCCATCACCACATGCGATGAACACCAAGATCGTCAAATTGTTGCCTTGTTACGTGACTAACTTACGATCCTTGTTTGTTGTCGTCTCTCGCCCAACTTCATTGCAACTTTTTGCATCTCTTGAATAGAAGAAGGACGGACAAAACCATCACCATTGTAAGCACAACATTGAAAAGGAGTTTTCATCTCTACCCTTTTGCATTTCACCACCTTCTTCGACTACAACGACATTGCCATCTTCAACTACAAGGATGTTGCCATCTTCAACCATCACCATTGTAGCACAACATTGAAAAGGAGTTTCATCTCTACCCTTTTGCATTTCACCACCTTCTTCGACTACAACGACGACATTGCCATCTTCAACTACAACAACAACATTGCCATCACCACATGTTCTCTCTTCACATCTAGAAGCTATAGAAGCTAGATTGATTGGAATAGGTTACCTAAAAGCTTTTACATCTAATGAAAAAACCCAAGCTTAATGCACTTGGAGAAAATTTGTAGTGTATGTGGAGGGCACAATATATCCATCACTTTCCCTCCTAGAAATCAAGAGGGATATTATGCCTACTCCTCAAAGATAGGAAGGAAATTATGTCTAATTGTATGTGTAAGAACTCTCTCATTGTTGAGGAGTAGGCATAAGAACCCATGCATTCATACGCCTTGTGATCTACAAAGGTTTTGGTTCATGATAAATTTTGCCTTATGTTTTATGATAGGTAAAGCCTATGAGTGGGGGACAATGCCAAAATGCAAGGGCCAAACTCGGCTATTGCCTTGTCCTAGGCACCTTATTGAAAATGCCTTCACCCTACGTTTTTACCCTACACTTTATTTCATCAAAGTCCTATATACATCCTAGAATTGTTTAACACGCCTACACATATTTGAAAGAAACCTTTAATGGATCAAAAGCCACACAAGCCACACATTGGGACAATTATCCATGTCGGCCATTTGAATTAGATTCCATAAAAATAATAACACATCCAAATTTTTATTCCTCTACCCCAATATAACAAAAAACCTATTAAAAGAAAATTGAATTTCAAAATTAAACATAAAATTAGATGGCAATATTAATCAATATAAAAACATGCCTTATGATTTAAGGTTTCACAAAAATATCAAGATTTTATTATGGAGAGACATTTCCAATGATAATTTTATATGAATTATTTAAGCCTTAGTAGCCCATTTTAAAAATTGGTGTCAAAATCAATTGTTCAAAATAAAATAATTATTTGGTAGCGAGATGTTGAACTGGAAAAGGTAGTATTGAAAAATAGAATGAGACATTCAAATTGGAACCCCCAAACCTCCAAAACAAACCAAACTTCCAAGGTTTGGAAAAAATGCAATTTTTTTTAACACACAATGGTGAAACATTGGACCTCAGTTCCTTCCACCATTGCCTCCTCTTGGTGAGCTCCTTCCTTTGTTCCTTCTCCTATTATTGTTGTTTTGTTATTAGGCATGTGAAGTTGGTGTCAACAAGGAAAATGAATGAAATTATGAAATTAAAAAAAAAGGAAAGGGTCTTGTGATAAAAGCTAAGGTTTTTTTCTTGATGATATTTTTTGTTCTTCTCCTTTCTTTCACACAACAAACTCTAGGGTCCAAGCCCTCATTGACATTCAACTTTTTTCGAAATTTTAAATCAAAACAATATAAGAAAATGTGTCCTTTTCCACTGAATGTTTTCACTAGATTTTGAATGAATTCATTAGTCCCATTAAACTAGAATTAGTTAATGGATTCATTAGTAAACTAAACGAGCACTAGGGAATTACACCCACATTTTGTGATGGTGAAAATAAACACAAAATCACAAAAATCTTCAAACAATTTCTTTAGTTCAAAAAGCAAACCAAAAAGCACCCCCTAATTACAACTCCTACCAATTGCAACATCACAAATAAAAACACAACCAACATGCCACACAACATTATATAAAACACATATTAATTTCAAGCCATGTGTCAAACAAAACTAGATCCAACTACAACATAACACCAAATTTAAACCAACCAACAAAATTAAAACAAACCCACATCACATAATGTTGAAAACAAAACTTGATCCACAAAATTTATTACAAGAAATCATGTATAAACAATTAAACTTCTAGAATTGCACAAAATTCAAGAAGTCAAACCTTTGGTGATTCAAAATATGACTCATTTGAAATAACATAGGAATGTAAACTTAGAAAACAAAAAACAAATCTCAACACAAACTATGCAAAAGAAACTTGCATCCCAAAACTTATAAAAAATGCAACAACAAAACATGTGTGTTTTGAAATCTCAAATTAACAAAAGTAATTTAAGATCACACAAATTGAAATTATATCTCATAATAAAGTGTTTCGAGCCTTGTCCACACCTGAACTAATTTGAAATAAAAATGTAAATAATTGAGTTAATCAATTTATCCATGGTTAATTAGAATTTAACCAAATAATTAAATTTTAAAACCTAATAATTTTTTGATGCAATTTTTATATAATCCATGCCAAAAGCATTAGTAATATTCAAAACACACAAATATTACAACACATCAAAAAAATATTTAATGTTGGGTTAAATTTTCACTAATAAGAAAATGAAAACTTTGTGTGATTATTAAATAAATTAAGCTAGAAATAAAAAATAATTTTTTTTCTACCTTTAGTTATTATTTTAAACTAATAAAAAAAGTGGGATTTTGGGCCAATGATAAAAAAAAACTTTAGTTGCATTATCAAGCATAAATTTAAATGCATGGCCCTCTTTAAAACTACAATGAAAACTACATGTAAACCCACATGGATTTAGAAACTACAAGTTGTGAAGTTGGTTTTTATTCAATTACAACCTACCATAATTTATTTAGGTAGTCTAAGTACAATTCTTTGACAATAAATTCAAATTTTCATCCATGAAATTAACATATTTATGTACATAGTACACCATTTCATCCAAAATCAAATTTTGGCTAACAAAATTGATTTATAGAATGTTTTAAACCTAAGTGAATATTAATGAAGTGGTGCATTAATAAAAAAAATGATCAATTTTCAACACCATTTTGGTGGCATGCATGCTTTCAACATGTTATATAATTCACTTACCATGGTTGATAATGAATTCACAATGATTCAAACACCCAATAAATGGCACTCCTTTAAAATTTGTTCATAGTTTAAACAAAAGTTCAACTATAACCACATCATTAGTCTTCTGGCACTTAAGGTCATGGTAAGAATGTTTATTCCCAAATTGATATTTATTTTCCTATTTTGCACACTTGTTTCAATGTCTAGACTCTATATGCAGATAATATTACACTTCCTTTTACTTGATAGTCTTTGAAGTGGTATATGTCACATTATGGCTAAGTTTGATCAACCTAAAAATATGAGTAAAAAATCCCAATTTATAACTTGTTCCATATAAAAGATCATTTGTATATAAAAAAGAAATTCAATGGGGGAACCATGATCCTTGCAAAAGTAAAAGGCACCAATAAAAATTCATGGACTTTTTTTCCATACATTGAACAGTAGGAGACATGTATGTAAGAAACAAAATCCTTTATATATATGTGTGTGTCTTTTCTATATTAAAAAAAAAATCAAATAAACATTATAATACACATAACTTATGTTGTTTTTCACATAATATATAATTCCAATAAGTAGGTAATTGCATAAAAATAAATGGGTTGGTGTTGGTGGAAATGACAAATCCTACAACATAATCTAACACGTTATGTAATTATGTTACATTGTGTAAACATTCTAACATAATATGCATATATTTTTCATGAATATGGGATTAGATAACCAACAACATACGTAAAAAATCATATTTACAATTATAATTATTCATTCCAAATGGGGAAGCTAACATCACACCTATGCAAACCCCCTTCTCTCTTTCAAACATGAATATGCACATAAGATTGTGCATATGCAATAACACTAGCCATAAGCTCACTTCTTTTTCTTTTGAACTTGCACATCCAACAAAACTTTCACACATGTCAATTACATTTAAGTTTTTTCAAATCACATAGTGGGGAATATATTGTCATGTAATGGGGCAACATTGCATTTCTTTGTTGTGCACATGGTTGGACAATCTCATTAGACCTTTTCATGTGTGGTTGAAATATTATCTAATGTTGACTAAAGGTGTGCTAATATGTTCACATCATGTGATGACAATAGAATGCCATTTTTTAGGGCAACCTAAATGATGTTTACATGATATTTGCCAATGTCAATGACAATGGAAGGCTTGGAAGTGATTTTGAAACAAAATAACCAAGGTGAACATTCAACACATACATTAGTATTTGCAATAAAAGAAGGATAACAAATGACCTTCAAAAAATCATCCATTGTCTTTCTTAATAGGTTGTTTCCTTCACAACAACCTTTAAGGTTACCATCCCACCTTTTCGTTAGTCTTTTAGGTTTCCTCCTCTATTTTTTAACCATGTATAACATATTCCATTTATTCATGTAATATATATACATTTTGATAAAGGCTAGGCCATTTTGGTGCATTGAATAATTTGTTCAAACACAAATGAAATGGAAAAATATTTAATGGTAACCATAAGTTTTAAAAATTTAGATTTAATGTTTCAAAAATTTGTGATTTCAAGATCCATAATTTTCAAAATTAAAAAAAAAAAACCTTTCATAAACTTGGGTCTTCTTTTCAATACATATTGTATAATGGAAAAATGAGATTCACAATTCAAAAACAAAGGATGAATTTTTTTTAGGAACACTTATATGGTTTACCCAACTACTACAAGTATGCAACAATGTCAAGTATTTGTATTAGGTATAATTATGCACATATAAGGCCTCACCCTTATGGTAATGCCTACCCAAATAAAGACTCATGTTATATTCATGTCAATATGTCAAATATAACATGGAACACAATAAGCACATGCCATTAATGCCCTACTTAAATGGCACATGTATGTAATTTTGTCATGTATGTGCATAAGTTATAAATTGTATATATATTTAAAGTTAGATTTAAGCATCAAATATAACATAAATGTATTACAACATTGTTTTCAATGGAACATTGAACTTGATATGGTACCTTGAGATGTTTGGTTCACTTGTTGGTTTTCTATTATACATGATGTGATTCCATGTTTTACTTTGAACATTTGCAAGATGTTATTTACACCTAACATAATGACATGACATGTTTTTGGGTTGCTTTTCGTAATTGATTTAATTATGATATTTGAATATTTTGTATAACTTTGATATAAATTATGTATAATATTTGTAGAATTTACATTTGCATACTTTGATTAAATTTGAATGTAATTTGAAATATGTTTTTCTAAAATAAAGGTTGGAGCAAATTATAAGTCAAAACAAATCAAATCGTCATTTTCAAATCATCACAACACATGGAAAAATACATGTGATTTTTTTTTGGTATTAATCTTAAACTACCCAAGGTTTAAATAAAATATCCTCCATTCATTTTTGGAGTACATGTTCAATAAACAACTACATAATTTTTTTCTAACTTGCTAGGAAACAAAAGTCTTTAGGTTGTACACCATTTGATTTGATAGTGCTAACCAACTTGGGAAGGTTTTCCATTAGTTGTCTATGTCAAATCAATTTGTTTTCTTTCAATCCATGGTGAAAATTTTTGGTTTGATGTTTGAATAATTTCTTTTGTTTATATGTGTTAAGAAAATGGCTTTTTGTTCTTGAGCTTGTAGGTTGGTAGTAGTGTTGGTTGGTTTTTTTTAATAAAAATAACCATCAAATAGTTTTTTTTCAATTTCTTTGAGATCACATAGGTTATCAATATCAATATGAAAAAAATTGGGTGTTTTATAGTTTGTTATAAATAATTGGGTAATAATTGTTGACTATGTATAAAAGTCCTAATCATCAAATAACTAGTTGTGAATCCTTAGTTAATCTATTAGCTATACACCAATTATATGGTTTTTAAATTTTTGATTAAAAAATATTAATGTTTAAATATAGATAACTTGGATGATGATCATGTCATCCAGGTAGGTTATTAGATTTTGAAAATTCAATACTAGTAGTTGTGAGTTTAATTGATTATCAAAAGAATCAATAGTTGGTTGGTAGGTTATTAATAACTAGCTTGATAATCAAGTCAAAATTCAATAACCAACAAACGTTCAAGTTGGAAATAAAATTATAACCAACGAGAGTTCTAAATTATTTGAAACCATGACCAAACTATATATATATATATATATATATATATATATATATATATATATATATATATATATATATATATAAAAATATTTTTATTATTTTTTATATAAAAAAAAATATAAAAAAAAAAAAAAAAAAAAAAA
>Ga0116227_10010372_pt1 | contig 16313 bp, 16 predicted proteins | sample S1TSphgellanicum_FD_89693 | JGI IMG/M metagenome (GOLD analysis project Ga0116227, IMG submission 89693) | Host-associated microbial communities from peat moss isolated from Minnesota, USA - S1T2_Fb - Sphagnum magellanicum MG | ecosystem: Host-associated > Plants > Peat moss > Unclassified...
AAGCCATGCGCTTCCAAGCCTTCAGCTTACGACAAACATTGAGAGGGTTGTAATGTTTTGACTTGGACAATCGCGGCCACACGTCGGGCGCGAGTGATGATAAATGCCATAACTCGGACTCCTGTGATGGCCAATCTTTTCTCCTCCTTGACTTGCAAGGAGTAGTGGCAACACTACTTGTTCTGGTCTCTACATCCTCGTGTCCAAAACACTCGGGCGACTCCGGCACTTCTCCTCTTCTACGGCTGCTACTTAGGGTTTGGCTCCCATCTCTGGTTCTGCTGCTGGTTAGGATTGGGATCCCACGTCTTGTGAGTGTAATCTCTTGATCTGCTGGTTACCACACAGCCATCTCGTCAAGCAGGAACTGATGCTCTATTCTAACAACAAAAAGCAGCTAGTTGGAATACCAGAATAGTTGCAGTTGGCCAGGGTCTCGACTGTGTGTGTGTGGGGGGGGAGCTATGTGTGAGAGACAGAGAAAAAGTACCAACCCTGGATCCATTTCTGAAGTTTAGAGGACCAGTGCCACACATCAGCAGCCATGCAACAAGTATGTCCCCCACAGATTGAAAGTGCTTGTTGACAATGTACTTCTCACAATTGTTCCATCTCAATCTTGCTTGTAGGTGGTGGTGGATGTGGTGGTAGTACCAACCAAAATGCCTGAACAAAGGATTCTTCTGTCTGCAGCAGTGCATGGGAAGAAGTCTGCTGTTACATGTTCTTCTTTTTCATGGTACAAATTTCCTCTTTTTTGAAATTTCTGCTTTTTGACAGGCAATGCAACAACAATTTCAAGTTCTGTGTCTGTTGACAACAAGTCACCTCTTACTAGTCATGATGCAGTAATGCCTCCCATTTATTGCAATGAATTGGGTGTAGAGTTTACCCTAATGGTAAGCATGCTCCTTGCAGGTGGAGATTTTCATCAGAATACAAAAGCATTTTTGTTATTGACAGATTCTCTGAGGAGATTTCATATGAATGAAAAAACATTTGTCCTGTTTGCACACAAACTCTGTCTGTCTCCGGGTGCATTCCTGCAGAGTAAAATGTGCCTGCAAGTTGGGTGCAGTTGCTGTTTCAAGAAGGGATCCTTTCTGCCTTCTTCATCCTTTGCAATTTTTGAGGAAACAAGTGTAGGGTAATGCCCTGGCAGCAGGGCATTACATGGTGTAATGATTTAAGGCAGGCCAATACAATGGCAGGCCTGCCAGTACAGTGAGAAATTGTGTTTAGTATGGGTTTGTCCTACACAGAGGTGTTTCACAAAACAGAATGCTCACCCTGGAGCTGGGGTGTTTTTGCAACACAAAACACTTGTCCTACACAATGCCAATTCACAAAACAGAATTCTCACCTGCAAGGTCATTATGACTCTTTTGTATGTAGAGAGCATGGCCTTAGGGGGTGGACTCTCCCTCCTAATAGCTCACTGGGGTAAGGCTGAGCCTAGTGAAGAATTCTTAGTCAGAAATGTGCACCCCAGGGGCTATTCTGCAGCAAAGGTCTGTAGGTAGGTCATAAACTAGAGCATGGAGGTAGGAAAGGACTGGATTGACTCTGGCAGCTGATTCTGCAATTATGAGAGTGGCTGGAAATCTATCAAATTGGCAAGTTACGGATCTTTCTGGAGTAAAACAGAAAGAGGAAAACCCAAGGTTGCACAAATAATTTGCACTTAAAAAGGAAAGAAAGTAGACCCATTTGGCTAATACTTTGTGGAATACTGCAGCAGTACCTTGGCCACTTCAACACATGTTTGTTGAATAACTAATTAGTTTTGAGGATTCAATTCCAACAAATGATATATTCTCACATATTTTCATCAGATTCTTGTGTGGTACCTACCTGGCCCAATTCCACAGTACAAACATGCCTCTACAATCCTCTACTTGTCTTTCCATTATAACCAAAGATAAGTAGGGTACAAAAATTTATCAAAAGATGTTGTGGCAAATCCTTTTTCAATGCATAGTCCAAACTAAAACTAGCAAATGCCATTTTTCTATTCTTAAATTACACAAAAGAAAAACTCGTTCCCAAAATGCCAGATCTTATCAAGAGATTTAGTTGTAACTATATTTGTAGGATTTTACCTCTAAAACTGAGGTATTATTACCTTAACCTATGGTCAGTTTCATCATTAAATAGTCCGCAAAATAGTGAAACAATTTTTTGTGAAAATATGAAGTTGACATGTTGAAAATAATCATAATTGTGATAGTTTACACTCTATACAATTTCATTACTCATATGACAATATCATAGTAGATCAAGGAAAATATAATAATTTCAAAATTAAAAAATGAATTAATTTTTGGAAATTTTTATTTATTTATTTTGTCAATGTGGAAATCTTACTACTCTCCAAAGAACTGGTGGGCAGGCGCCAAATTGCCAAGTCCAGATTCCAGAGTTCAGACTATAGTAGGACTTCACATCTATTTTGGCACAAACCAGGGAACCTTGCTTCACAAGTTCAGCACACAACCCAATTCCTACAAACACATGAGACAAAGCACGGAATAGGAGCTCCAACATGTGAAGGATTGGGCCCTAGTTGTTTCCATCGGCCAGGGTGAACTAGCACTCTCACATTGGTACCTTAGCATTTTTGAGTGAGGCCTCTTAGTGGCCATATCAAGCCCAAAAAATGTTAGATTTGAACTCAGACACCCTGATTTAGTTTAACTATGGGATATTCCTAGAATTTATGAGTAATTTAAATGGATTTTGGGGATTTTTACCATGGTACTAATGTGGGTGGTGGTTCACCTAAGGCCTTGTGGTGTAGGGTAATGTTATGGCAGCATGGCATTACCCAATGTAATGATCAAGGCAGGCCACTATGGGAGGAATGAGGTATAGGTGTGTTTTTGAGTTTGTATGCTAACACGGAATTTTTATTCCAAAAGTTACATTTTCTTATAGATTAGGTGGTAGCTAACTTGGCTTGACTCCTACCTTTGAGTTATCTTCACCTGCCATATAGGCATCTGCATCAAACTTATTGCTACCTAACATTATAAGTGTGGCCACAAGATTAAATCTTTAATTTTTACCTTTGATTTAACAAGGATTTAACTCTAAAGGCCACTTTAGACAAGGGTTTTGAAACCAAAAGCCTATGGACAAATTTGAAACAACTTGAACCTTGAATTGAATCCTTCTTCAAATTAATAAAACATTTTTTTGTAATGTACATTGAATGTGTCTATAGATCACAAGCGAATTTAAGATCAAAATTATGTATGTTTATTACATAGTTATGAAATTTTATGTTTTTATTTGTATAAATATTTTCTATGTATAATTATTATGTCACACCATTCTCCTCCTATAGATTTCACAAATTTATAAACTATAGAAAAAAAATTCAAAATTAAAATTTCAATTCCCTTCACAATTTTATTTTATAAAATTTTGCATTCATACAACAATTGTTTTTCATCAAATAAAGGTGTTTTTCAAAGATCCCAAACACTCACTTATATACTAACCAAAAAAAAATTACGCAATAAATTTTTTGAAGTCTTACACATTACATGGCTCATGTATTCAACATGAACATTAATCTGTAACATGATTTTTGTAATGAGTCATCAACTTTGAATCATGCACATTAATTTTTGCAAAGACTTTTGTAATGGATTATCATGTGGGCAAAGAATTTCCTCATGAATTATCATGTGAGTAAAGATTTTTTTCATGAATTATCATGTCAGTAAATTTTTTCCTCATGAATTATCATATGAACAAAAAAAATTCTCATGAATTATTATGTGTGAGTCATGCACATTAATTGAAATTATGATTAATTGGTGATGATTCACCAAACCATTATTAAATTATAAAATTCAATCACCGAATAAATTACCAAAGTTAAGTTTTAGATAATTACTTAAGTAATAAATTATTTATATCAAATTACATGTCAAATATCAAAAAATTGTCATTAACATGTGATAGATTTAGGTTAATTTTTAATCTTCTTTTTTGTTTTCATGATTTTTAATTATTTTTTGTTTTTTTATATTTTTCATTTTCATTTTTTTTTCATCACAATTGTCTTTTTGCTTGGTGGTTTTTTTTTTGGAATGGGAATTGATTTAAAGATTTCCTTCCACTTGTGAAATTTGGCATTTCAACATTTCATTTTTTGCCTTGCCTTATTATTCACTTTCATTTCATGCACTTGAAAAGGTTAAAATCCATTCTTTCTAGTAATCACCTTGTGAAGGATGTTGTCACTAATTGTGAATAAGGTTGTTTTGGCCGTTTTGGGATGAACCCAAATCATTTAACCTAAACCAAACCAAATGTGGAGATCATGGGGGGTTTTTTTTTTTCTTCTTCTCCCCTTCTTTTGTTCTTTATTTGTTGTTCTTCTTTTCCACCACCATTTTCTTCTCTTTTATTATTGCAACAACTTCTTATTCTTGTTTTCTTAATTTCTTATTTTTTTCTTTTCAATCACATCATTACGCCTATTGCATCATCACTTAGTTATGCATGTCATGTCACATATGCCTTTGCCCTTTTCCTTGTTTTTTAAAATTTAAATTTGGTTCGTGAAACAAGGGCAAAAGCAAAAAGAAGTAAGAAAAAAAAAGGAAAAGACAATTTTTTTTCTTGTTTTTCTAGTTTGTTCTATTTTTTAAATTCTAGTAGAAGAAGTTTTTTTTCCCTTGAACATTTGTTTTCCTTTCTTTCTTGCTTTTCTAATTCAAAAAAAATTCTAATTTTTGTTTCTTTTTATTGTTTTGTTTTCCTTTTTTCTATTTTTTTGAAGAATAAGAAAGTTCATTGAGTTTTTTTTGCCCTATTTTTCTAAAAATTTCTGTTTTTTATAATGTTAAAAAATTTATTATTTTTGTTTCTTTTCTTATGTTTATGTGTATCATGTGTTTGATGCAGACTTTGAATAGCTATGAAATATCAATTTGTAACCAATGTCATTCAATTTCAATTGTATCACTATCAATTTTACATTCATCAACATGTTACTAAAATGGTTACAACAACAAAAACTTATCGACGAACACATGACATGGTGGCTAATGAAAGTAGTTTTAGTATGGGATCTTTTGAGGTTAGAAAAAACATACATATTTTATTTGAGTTTCTTTAGCATAAACAATGGCATTTAGTTCATGTTTTTTTAAATTTTTGGACATTTTTAAAAAGTTTTGATAGATGTGATATTTGCATCAACTCATAGAAGTTTTGTCTTATTATAATTTTAACCTCACATTTGTATGACCTTTCCATGCCTTGAACGTCAACATTGCATTAATAAGTTGTTGAATTTTTTAAAAAAAATACAAGTTTGAAACATATTACAATGTTGCATAATTGCACTAGAAACATTTTAAAAACATAAAATTCAATGTGAAATACTTGCATAGGGGTCACAAAATAAACAATAATTTTGTTAGACTAATTTTGTAATACTCACATTTGAAGCATAAAATGTGAATTGGTTTTTTTTAATGGTTTATGCAATACTTGAATGTTGGGCATAAAATATGCATGTTGAATGAAAAAATTGATGATAAAAAATATAAATATTAGAAGTGAAAAACTAATTATGATAATTAATAATTAATAATTTTTTTTAAAAGGAAGGAAATTTTTTTTAAAAAATTTAAAGAAAAAAATAAAAGAAAAAATTTAAAAGAGGAATAAGAATTCAAAAGAAAAAAATGCTTGCATTTTGATCACAAATTATGTAATACTTATTGAGGCGTATTTAAAATGACATTATTTTCACATGTGGGTATTGTATTTTGTGATTAGATTTTCAGCTATTTTAACTTTTAACAATAACTGCCTAAATATGCAATACTTGTGAATCACAAAAGTTGATTGAATGTGCAATACCATTTATTGACATCAAGAGGTCAAATATGATTAAAATCTATTATGATAAATAAGGGGTTAATAGGTAGGACCAAGATGTAGGTCAATATTGTTGCTAGGTTAGTAGGGTAACTAAAGAATTAGGAAAATTAGGTTGGAGAGTATTATGGTCAAGGTTGCAAAAAAACACCCAAAAAATAAAAAGGGTCAAAAGTCATCAACCCAAAAAGGTTGATTGTGGTACAATGTTGAGTTAACATAGGGTCAAGAATGGATCAAAAAACACATCCCATCTTGTGGGCAGAACGACCAATTGTTGCACTTGTGAGTTTTTTACTCACCCTTTGCGAGAATTCACAAAACCAACCATGTTAACTCTAGAATTGATCAAAAATGAGAAGTTCATGTCCTCTTAACAATATTCTCAATCCATAGTATGTCTTCCATTCTCACAAAATTTGAACAACAAGAATAAAAACTTAAAATTTAAAAAAAAACAAAAAAACAAGCAACCTTGAACTCTAGCTTACACTTTGGTTCTCCAAACCATGAGCTCTCCTTTAAGCTCTTTTCAATTGTCTGTACAAATTGGGTTTTCCTCTAAGTTGACAACACAAAAGTCCACGTAGCAAGATGATACCCCACGTGGCCAAATGGCATTTAATAAGAAAGCGTCCAAAAGTCTCTAACTCTCTCCTAGAGTTTAGTTCGTTCAAAGCTCTAGCCTACTGCTTCCCCCCGTTCGCCTTCTTCTCCTGCATTTGCGCAGAGAGGGGTGCCGTGGACTTCCCGAAACCAATCCTCCGCAACGTGCCGACCACGTGTTCTGGACCCCTCATCCTCACAACTCGACACCAAAACTCAGCATTTGCCTATTTTTTAGGGTTTAGTGAGAGCTTTTAGGTGGGGGGGGGGCCGGGGGCTTTTACCAAAACAGTATGAACGAAAACGTCGAAAAGGAATAGGTATACGACGTTCGGGGTAATTTTGGGCGGAGAATTAGGTTTGGACTTAGGGGGAAGCGCATGAATGGGAGAAATCTGCGGAGAAATGAAAAGTGGAGAAAGTAGCCGTGAGTAATGCGCAATACCCCCGCCCCCAACACGCGTTATGTAACTCTGTCACGCAACTATGTCTACCACCTTCCGTGTCCTGCCTCTCTGTCTCCTCCTCTTTCCCGCGCCCCCACCCCCCCAACTCAAGCTGCCGAGACACCCAACTTTTCCATCCTCCAATTTCCAAGCGATTGTACCATTTTCTCCATTTCTACCCGGACTTCCCACACCAGAAGCAATTCAGTTATTTCTGATGCTTCCTCACTAGTGAACTATATTGGACTGACAAGCTTCCAGGCTTCCACTACAGGACAGATTTTCTCTTTGCAAGCTGATGCGAGACTGTACTCACCGCCAAGAAACCCAACAGACTCAAACAAGCAACAGTGCCATATTTTGCTGCAGTGATTAGGAGGGTGCAGCCAATTTCCTTTGGTTGCTTCACAAATCTATGAATGTTGTGAGCAGTTGGGTACCATAATTTGCAAGCATGCTTTTGAGTGGTGAATCAGACCTTGGGTTTTGCAAGTGATAAGTGGAAAAAGGAAAAAAAAGGGTTGGATTCTATTACCTTTGGGGTGTGTTTAGTGCATACATCCAGTGCCAGTTCTTGTTGATAACTGGAATTGATTTATATGGCATCTTCAAGTGCTTGCAGCCTGTCAAAATCTCTGACAGGAAGAGCAAACGATATACTTGCCATCAAACACAAGGAAGTGAAGCATTCAATCACAGCTGCAGTCTCAGGGCCTTCTGCTTCTCAGTTGCGGGCAGAGGCAGCAGCACTCTGCAGAAGAGCTTCTGTGCATTCAAAGCAAAGCTCTAAAACCCTGGTGTCAGAATTTTGGAACAAGGAGAGCCAGGATTACCTGGGTGCCAAATCAAGCTCAGTCAAAGCTTCAAATCTCACATCTGGAGTGTCATGCCCTGTTGTGGTAAGCAAGTTTCACCTGTATAAGGTTTGCTAAGCTGCAGTACGACTGGATACTCTTGAGCTGAAATCTCTGGTTATGGACATAATTGCAGTATCTCAGTCACAAGGTAGTTTTCAAGGGGGATGAACTACCAATTCTTGCTTTGTTTCTTAATATCTTCAACATATGATCTGCAGACAGCAAGACTGTTTGGGCCTGCTGTGTTCGAAGCTTCAAAGCTGAGGGTGCTTTTCCTTGGATCTAATAAGGAGCATCCAGACCGGCTTCCTCGCATCTACACCCTAACCCACAGTGATGTGACATCCAAGATTACACTCGCTGTTTCCCGAGAGATCAACAAAGCACAGGTTGGCAAAATCCTTCTTAGTATTATATGGCATGTATCAATAGCTACTCTCAGATCCAGTGACAGCTGTCACAGTGTCTGCTATTTTGTGTGCTGAAAACAACCTCTTATCACAGATAGTGGCTTTCAAGGTATATAATTATATTGTTGACTTGCCTGGCCATGTTGCAGCTCAAGGGATGGTACAGCAAGTTGCAGAGAGATGAAGTACTGGCAGAATGGAAGAGGGTACAAGGAACAATGTCCCTCCATGTTCACTGTCATATCAGTGGAGGCAACTTCCTGCACAACATCATTGCCAACCTCCGCTTTTACATCTTTCGGAAAGAGCTTCCTGTGGTACGATATCTTAAATTCAAGCAACGTCTTTCCCTCAAACATGTCATCTTTCGTATCAGCTTCACAAGATCTTGATCAGTTTCTCTGGATATTTAGTACACTTGATATATCATGTTCATACAACATCGTTTTCTTGCAGGTACTGGAAGCTTTCAGGCATGGTGATGAAGAGCTGCTCAAAGAATACCCAGGTAATAAGCATAGCCATGTGTAGCCACTCTAGTAATCAATGCTATGTTACTTTGCAAACACAGAAACTGGTTTAGATTCAAACTATTTTCACCTGCAACTACATTCAAAACATGTGATATCCTCTGAATGTCAGTGTAAATAACTTGCACAGTTGAACAGTAACAAGTAATGTGCCCATACTGTGTGGTCAGTTTTAGTGGTTAGAAGAACTAGGTGCTGCTGGAGAAATGACAAGCAGAGATGGCGTTTCTAAAATGATCTGAGATTGATTATGGATGACAGATTTGGATGAAGCACTTGTATGGGTCTACTTTCACTCCAATGTTGAAGCATACAACTGTGTTGAATGCTGGGGTCCACTTGTTGAAGCAGCTAAGGTAAGACCAAATCCATAAATCTCTGACATTTTCCAACTGATGGTTGTCGCCTCCAAAAAGGATGTCAAAAGTTTGATTACTGGCTTAACAGCAGCCCACTCAATCAATGTGTTGGTTTTCTTTGCTTAAAGAGACATCAGTATCCACATAGGGTACAAAATACCAACACATACAGACTCAAAATGCACAGAGTATTCCAGGATCCTAGGATGTTAGGAATTTTAACTGATCTTCAATGTGGGGTTGTGATGGACTTCAGAGTGCAACAGAGGAAGCGAAAGAAGCAATCCATCATGCAATAGATGAAATTGAGAAGAAGTGGCCCCAAGAATTACAGCCTGGGAAAGTATGTGCAAAAGCCTGTGAATGCTGCACTCGTCATGGTGCACTGATACCATTGCCTGAAACGTTCAAGCTTCTTCAGACACAAGAAGAGTATGGACAGCAGTATGGACAGAAAGAAATGTCATGAAGCATGGTGTCAACCTGCATATTCAAGCTTCTTTCAAACTCAATATGAGTATAAACAGGAGTATGGGCAGGATGATCCTTAATCTTCAAGGAACTTCAGATCCTTGTAAATTGGTTTCCTCCATTGCTGATTAGCACATATTCGTCTGCTATCACCAGGGCTCACCTAGCATATGAAAAAACTTGTCGAAATTCATTGGTTCAGTTTTATAACTTACAAAACTGAGAGGTTAAAAGAACCCTATGTCCATCAAAATACCTTCTGACAGTGGGACAATTCATAGTACGAAGTCCGCTCCAAGACAAGCAACTGTGTGGACATATGGTGAATTGGACAGTTTCAGGTCACTGATATTAGCTACATTAATGTGTTACATAGGCTCTCAGTCCTAACATCTAGGGTTTGATTTGACACCAGTTACCAGGTACAAAGAATTGGGTAGAGTGGATAGGAAAGTACCTTCAGTGTACTCGATTGGTATAATTGTTGGCATCATCAGTCTATGAATTTTTCTGTATTACAGCCTTGTACAGGTGCAATCATTGTGTTGACCTCATTTCTTGCCTTGCCACTCAGACATTCAGCTGATGTGCAAGCTGCTCCCTTTTTCCTGTTCATCAGGAGACAAACATCAGCCATAACAGGAGAGCTGTGCTGTCTACATCTGAGAACCAGAAGTGGTCAAAACTCTCAAGATTGTCTTGGAATACAGGTTACTCTGGCCCTTATTGAATGTGGTTGTAAGATCATTACTACTAGTGTAGCCTGTGCCATTGGCACAAGTGTAAACACATTTCCAATAAATATATATATGTGCACAATTTTCAGAATTGAAACTCTCTAAATTTGGCAATGTGAACACATTGAGGGCTCAACTGATTTTTCCTTCCAAACCCAAATTTTGCAATTTGTTTGAATTTCCAGCAACAAAATCCACTAAGAACAAAATCTTCCACACCTTAGCTCTGAAAACTGTGAATTAAACTCCTGACTTGCCAAGGGCTTTCAAACAACACCAAGAACGCCCCCAGATTCCAAAACAGCTTTCAGTTTCGATTTTGTTTAGTTTTCATTCAGAAAATGGTTCAATAATCAATAGCTTCCACACTGGAGCTCCAAACAGTCTCAAACCAAGTTGATGCACCCCCTACTCATCTAGAGCCTTCTGAGGATTCCAAGAGCATGGCATGAAGTGCCATGATTTGGGAGATCTCAACGTGACAAAACAAAACAAAACAAACTACCTTTGCTTCATAGATAATACCTTGCTTCAGGTAGTGAGACAGAATGCTTTGATTATTACCTCCCTCAGAGATTCTTTCAAATTTCCACCAAGTGCTCCATTCAGGAGAGCTGCATGCATGAAGTCTCCCAAAAAGATCCTTCGCATGTTATTACATGTGTGCAAAGTACATCGCATTGGTCTTGATCTTGAATTAGGTGAATTGAGGAAGCTTGAGATTGCTGCTTCATACATACAAATACACGTTTCAGCTTGCAACAATAGCATGAGAATTTGTGTATTTGGCGTGCAGATAGGTGAGTGCCAAACAATAAAACTCCTATAATAGATTTGGCAGTAGGATACGGGAGCGCATCGAAAGCAGTAAAAGACAAAAAGACATAATACCGCGGGAGAGGAGAGAGAAAGTTGTGTTGTTTCTTAAGCTCTGCATCGTTTTGCTCCTCCTGCAGCTTCATATACTCCGCAAAATAGTCTCCACTTTCATCGATCGAGCAAGCTTGTAATCAATCCCCTTGCTTCGATCATCACCTCGTGACCACATACATACATCACAGAGGAAAAACTGCAGCGGAAAAACAGAACGCCTGGAAGCATCCTGAAAGGAAATCCATAAGAAACACACTCCATAGTGCAGAATTGCCTGCAAGTAGCCGTACTCACATTCTTTTGCAAGAATAAAACCCCACGATAGCTTCGACAGAAACCCGCAGAGAAATCTTCAATGGAACGCCCGCCGCAGTTCGAAACAGCAGCACCATCAGCACAGCAATGAGGAGAATTCCGGCCAAAATTTTTGCGCCTTCTCCGTCGGCGTTACCCTTGACGACGATGACGACGATGGTGTGATCGCCGTTCCGGAATAGAATATTGCATTCTATGGCAGGCGGATAGGGGTGTCGCTGGAATGGGCTCCTGATTGGTCCATAGGGATTTTCTTACCCATTCACTTACCATTCATTCATCTGGATGAATGTCCTCTATGTGATGAAACTTTTTTCTTATTAGCCTTTTGACCAGCCTTTTTTATTCACTGTCGAAATTTTGCACAAAAGGCAAAATTAAAAATTCCAACTTCCAAATTGAAGTTTCTCTAGGGGGTTTCCAATCGCCAAAAGTCAAAGTGCCCTCGGGGATCGCCAGATTTCCATTTTTTATTACCTGTTCACGTGCCATTCATTAGTCTGGATGAATGTCCTCGATGTGATGAAACTTTTTTCTTATCACACTTTTTGGTCAGCCCTTTGTTTTTTAACTGTCAAAATTTGGCCAAAAGGCGAAATTAAAAATGAAAGTTTTTTTTTGGGGAGTTTCAAATCGCCAAAAGTTGGGTTGAAAAAAAAGTCATGGGGTTTCCGTATTTGGTTTTCATTATTTAGCCAAGAATATAGAAGGATGATTTGAGAATTGCACTTCATATCTGGTTTATAGCCAGATTTGGCTAAATATTTGTAGGGATGATCCTCACTTTTTCTACTATGTTATCTAAGTTCTTATGGATGTTCACTGGCACTTTGGCTACATTGAGAAATTCCTGAAAAAACCCACTGCTTTTGATTCCTAAAAACAGGATAGAAACTCAAAAACCTAAAGGGCCCTTATTTGCATAAAGCCCGGCCCCTTGGGCTTTACCCTATACATAGAATGCATGGTAAACAAATGTACAAATTATTCAGTTTTAACGAATCCTTATAAAGTGAAATCGAGTTGCGTTGGGACCATACCCTTGTAAGGTGGGGTGTGGGACTTGGAACAAATACATGATGGCATTGCCTGTTGCATGATTTGATGAGTATTGAATGGCACAAAAGTTCTTAATTTTCCCAATCTCAAAATTATTTAACACAAAATAAATATGCAAGATATACTCCATGTCACCTTTGCATCTATGCATAACAACAAAGGGTCCTGCTTAGATATTGTGCTATTGGAGTTCCACCTCAAGAAGTAATTAGAAGTAATTAGAAATCTTCCGGGGCCTCCTTCAACTTCCTAGATAATCAGCCAATTGGGTTTTTCGTTTAAACAAATGACCTTAAATAGAACATTGTGAAAATCAACTATTTGTAATGCCAATTCTCCATCATAACTATTATAGAATGCTTAACCATTTTTAAGTAGTAAAGAATTACCTAATGTCTGACACATGATTCAATTTACAGTCTTAGAGCATCTCCAATGGTGCTCAGTATGAGACCCTGTTTAGATGGGCCAAACAGGCATGTTTTTGACTTTTCTTCATCCAATTTGCTTCTGCTGGGCCACATACTGAAGACTGGTGAAGCTGCTCTTACATATGATGAATTATGTCAATTTGAATCATTGAGGTGGTTATTGATTGTTAATCATCTAAAACCTTTTAGATACAACATTTGCATCATATAACAACCATCTTCCCTTATCTCTAAATGAAAGGGTTGTACCTAAGAATAGATTACGAACCTCTTAAAGTTTCATGGTGGGCAAGTGTAGAATGTTTAAATGAAAACTAGCATAGCCAAAAAAATCTGGAAGACATGGTAACACTGCCTTTCTAACTCCACTGCTACCTGTCCCATGTGAATGAAATCTTTGGTTACTAGAGATTTAAGAAAATGAGGATGACAACGGTCCTAATCCCATTGCCATGGTGACTCAGAACCTTGAGGCAGAGAGGGGCTGCACAGCTGCCAAGGGATTGATCTGCATACTAAATGCCAACTGCCACAAGTCACTAACTCCTGCTTGGATTGCACTCAAAGACTTGATTGTGAACCTGCCATTCAGCATACAGAACACAAACCCCAATCAAGTAGATTGTTGTGCATTAGATCAACACAATCCCAGGCCATCATCAAACTGGGCTGCTAGCCTGGAACATCAAACTGGGCTGGGAAACTCACTATAGGTATCAGATTAGCAACAGGAAATGGGAGAAGATTTTCACCTCCTCAAGTAGTGACATTCTCTGAGAAGAAGAAACAAGCATAACGGAGAGACTAAACAACAGAGAATGGGAGAAGATTTTCACCTCCTCAAGTAGTGACGTTCTCTGAGAAGAAGAAACAAGAAGAGAGACATGAGGGCCCCTATGGTAAGTGCTCTGTGCTTGTGCACTGCTGTAGGTAAATATCCCCACCTTGATGAACTTGCTGCACTTAACCGCACCACAGCTAGCTCTAACAACATCCTCATTGAGAAAAACACATCAGGAAGGCTGAAACTTTTCCATAGGGCCGATGTTTTTGCCCTTAGCGATGATCTATTTGCATTCAGCCTCACTTCAGAACAATTATCACTGCTCTCCAAAGAGCCATCAGACTTTGCTGGTTCATTCCTTCCAGTCGCTACTTCAGCAGACACAGAACTGGCAACAGGGGATGTAGCCACATTTGTACTGGCTGTTACTGTTGTTGAGTGAACTTTCTTCAGCAATTCCTGTTAGAAAAATATCACTGTGAGACAACAATCCACCTTCTAGCTCTCACAGTTGGATCTTCCCTATTTCAGTACCAGAAAAATAGCATAGTCCATCTTTGCTTACCATTCTCTTGTCCTGAGTCAAATTTGCATGTTGTATCCATTCTACTGCAGATTTTGGATCCCTGAACCCTTTCACAAGCACCTGTACAACATAAATTTCAGCAATGCCTTCAAATTTTGCCTCTGTCAAGAATATTCTGCTGCTTGATTTGCCATTAATGCTTGAGGATACAACTACTGCACTCCTGTACTTGCCCAAATGTCCAGCCACAGGACTAGACACCTCTCTTGTGTTGTTGCTAGCCCACACAGCCAGGAACTCTTCCAGAGCAGCACGAGCTGCCAGTAACACACCTGCTGAAATTTGCAGACAAACCCTGTTCAAAGCACTGTGAGCACATAATCCCCCATGAATCCAAGTCATCAGAACCAAAAATCAAGGCATAGAATTCAGTACATGAAACAGTAAAATTAACTTGTCTGTGCTTACAAAAATTACCCTGCGACGAGCACTGATGGTGGAAACTCAGAAATTTGTGCATTGAGAATTCTCAAACTGCTAAAATACTCACCAACCCTGCAACAATCACAAAAAGGAAAACGAGAGGTCACCCACATCCTCACACAACATGACTGTAGAAGTACTAGCCTTTGAGCGCAACATCCCTGACATGTGAAAGATCTCCGTGCTTGAAACCCTAGCTTCATACTCTTCATCGAATCTAGCTTGCATGTACAGTTACTTGCCACGAGCTGCATCTAATTCAGACGGTTTGATTTAACAGACCTGCCCAGTGCATGGTAAGCCTGTAGCAAAACCATTCCAGCTGATTCTAACATAGCTTCACGCTCTGATGTCCCAACTTCCTGAAGAGCCTCTTCACTCTCCCTCTCTAGGTCATCTCTCTCCTCAATTGGGGCACAAAGCCCTGTCATGTCTTTTGTATGTGTCTCGTTAATCAACGTTTGCAAAGTTGCTGCTGCTGTAGTTGCCGCCTCCTCAAACATGGCACTCACCATATATCTGACACCAAAACACTGCTCTTTGGAAACCCTAGCCGGAAATTCCTCGACCTTTTTAATCTCAAAAAGTGGAAACACTGGAAACAGAATGGATCGCACACTTCAAAGCCAATACCAATCTTCGAAAACCAGAAAACAAAGAAAGGCACACCCACCTCTCTGCCAGTTCGATCTCCGCCCATACCGCATCACTGGTAACAGAATCGGAGAGTGTGCAAGACAAAAGCGAAGACGAGCAAGGCGAGTCTATCGGGGATTGCTGCTTCTCCTCCTCCATCTAGTCTGCCTGTTCAAACACGACTTCTCACCCTCTTCTAAGTCCCTTTCACAGTCCGTTTCTCCTCCTCCTCCTCCTCCTCTCCTCAACCCTCTTGCAACAAATTCTGGGTCTCGAGTCTCCCACTGTTCAGTGCCCTAGCACCCCGCGACACCACCCGTCCATCACTGGTCATTAATTTTACGGTAAAAACACATGTGATGCGAGCACACATGATGCAAACATGTCTTGAAACGCTCCTGAAAGCATCTGCCGCAAGCTGATTCTTGCCTCCCTACCTGGTTGGTTCGCATCTAGTGGAACGAAGGACGTGTTGGAAGAGATGCGCCAAGCTGCGAAGCCTGACGGTTTGCATCCGCCGCCCGGCTGCCGCCACAGTAACTCCGGGAGTTTGAACTCTGTTTTTAACTTTTTAACCCTTGGTAAAAGTGGAAATCAGAAATTACGTCAGATAACTTATTAGAGTTATCCGTAAAGTAACCTTGTCTTCACCCTGTCTTTGGGCCTCCTTTCACCCTATCCCCTCTTTCACTGGTATCCACAAAGCAAGGACATTTTATTAAATCTCAGTACGAAATGCTGAAACTCCAACATTTAATGCACAAAGTTCAAGACTAATCTACTATATAAATTCACTTGTTCTGTCTGTCTGTCCGACGACAATTCTGCACAGACACGGCCTTTTCTGTGGCAGAACCCGCAGGTGGCGGAGAGACACACGCTA
>Ga0116227_10010373_pt1 | contig 16313 bp, 19 predicted proteins | sample S1TSphgellanicum_FD_89693 | JGI IMG/M metagenome (GOLD analysis project Ga0116227, IMG submission 89693) | Host-associated microbial communities from peat moss isolated from Minnesota, USA - S1T2_Fb - Sphagnum magellanicum MG | ecosystem: Host-associated > Plants > Peat moss > Unclassified...
ACCTCCACGCCCATGACCTCGGTGCTCTGAAAGTTGCCGCCTTTGTTGATGGAGCCCTTGTCGAGAGCGCTGCGGCTTTCGAGCACCATCACGGTCTTGTCCGGCCATGATCCAGTGTTCTTGAAAATTTGATAGGCACCGGGTTCGACGAAGACGTTATCGAACATATGATGGCCGACTTCCTGTCGCGGGCTGTAGCTCATGTCGAATCCGGTGCTCAAGTAAACCCATTGCCGATAATCGGTGGGCATCTGCAGCCGGCCGTCGCTCGAGTATGCGGGTCCATGGATGGCGGCGGCGCCGGCTGCTTCGGGCTCGCCGCTGCTCAAAGACGTGACCATCGATCCCAAGGCGGCGATGCCGGCCAACATCAACGATGTAGTTTTCATGGCGAAAGTATCCGCGCTGTCAACCGGTCCGACCAGACCGTTGCCTGCAGGAATCCCGCCGCTGGCTGCATGGCCGCAAGCCCCAACGCCAGGTGGAGTAGCATTCGTTGACTATGTTTGGCATCAACTGACTGTGTTCAGCATCAAGACAATCGGCGTGCGGCAGTGGCTTTGGATCTGCGCGGTGTGGGGCGTGCTGGGTTTCATGGAAGCCGTGCAGACTGTGTTTTCCATGTATGCCCAGGGCATGCATCACTCGTGGGTCACGCTGTTTCTTACCCTCACTGCGTCGTGGGTGCCTTGGGCGCTCGCCACGCCTCTGATCTTCTACTTGGGAACTGGCTTTCGTTCCGAGAGAGGGTGGCGGGTTTCGACGTGGGCGTTGCATCTGATCACCATGATGTCGCTCACCGTGGTGACTGCCGCCTGGCAAACGTCGCTGGAGCACATCTTTCATCCGTGGGCGCCGCAGGAGTCTCAGCAATCCTTCCTACAGGGCTTCTTAACCACGCTGGAGGGTGGGATGGTCTACACCATCGTGCTCTACGCGATGACGCTGACAGCGGGTTACTCGGTGGATTCGAGATTGCGATTGGCCCGGGAAATGGCCGACGCCGCGCGCTTGAATGAGCAGCTGTCACTCGCCAGGTTGGATGCCCTGCGGCAGCAGATCGAACCGCACTTCATTTTCAATGCGCTCAATGCCTCGGTGGGATTGATCCGCGAGGACCGCGGCGAGGATGCGGTGCGGATGATCGTGGGCTTGAGTGAATTCCTGCGGCGAGTCTCTACGGAATTCAAAGATCATCAGGTGGCTCTGTCGCAGGAGATGGAGTTTCTGGAAAGGTATCTGGACATTCAGAAAGTGCGTTTCGCCGATCGCTTGCAAATCTCGCTGCAGGTGCCGGCGGAACTGCTGGACGCCAAGATTCCGACTCTGCTGCTGCAGCCCCTCGTGGAAAACGCTTTGAAGCACGGCATCGCGAAACGCGTCCAAGGCGGTGCCATCCGGGTCTTGGCCTCCCAGTCAGAGGGACGTCTGCGCATCAATATTTACAACGACGGCCCGCTGCTGAAGCCCGATTGGGAAGCGGGCGGCGGCGGAATCGGCTTGGCGAACCTGCGAGCCCGATTGAGCTTGCTGTACGGAAAAGACTTCGAACTGAGCATGGAGAACCACGGCTTGGCCGGTGTGGAGGCTTTGGTGTCAGTGCCTTATCGTGACGCGTAATCCCGTTGTGACTACCCAGCCTGTCGTGGCGCCCCAACGCGCTGGCGGAATTCGCGTGCTAGTGGTGGATGATGAAGGTTTGGCGCGCAGCAGTCTGACGATACTGCTCAAGCGCGATCCTGATATCCAATCGGTGGAGGAGTGCGCCGGCGGAGCGGCAGCCGTGGAGGTCATCCTGCGCACGCATCCGGATCTGGTGTTCCTCGATGTTCAGATGCCGGAATGCGGCGGATTCGAGGTGCTGGAACGGTTGGCCGGCGCGCCGTTGCCGGTCATCGTGTTCGTGACGGCTTACGATGAATACGCCTTGCAGGCCTTCGATGCCGGCGCGCTGGATTATCTGCTCAAGCCCTTCGACGATTCGCGTTTTAAGCGGGCGTTGCAACGTGCCAAGGAGCAGCTGCGGAGCCGCAACGAGGCTCCCCCGCGACTGCAGCGTCTCGCCGTGAAGGGATCGAGCGGCGTGTATTACTTGCGGGTCGAAGATATCGATTGGATCGAGGCGGCTGACTATTACGTCTGCCTGCATGTTCAAGACAAATCGCACCTGCTGCGCAGGAGCATCGCGGATCTCATCGGCGATCTAGACCCGCAGTGGTTCTGCCGTATTCACCGCTCATTGATCGTCAATTTACGATGCGTCGCCGGAATCGAGACGGATGGGGCCGGCGAGTATGAGGTGGTCTTGCAACGCGGCCAACGACTGCGCCTCAGCCGTCGCTTCCGCAAGGATTTTACGGCGCGCATGAACGCCGGTCCTGTGCGTCCCGCCGGATGATCCCCGTGTCACAATCACGTGTCGTGACGAGGCTGACTTCTCCGTTCAATCAATTGCGCCTGTTGGCGCTCGTGGGTCTATTGGCTCCGGTTTGGTTGACCTGGAGCTTGGGCCGGCTGACGTATGCTATTTATGTGGCGAACGGCGCTCCGTCCCGGCCCAGCCTGGGTCTGCTGTGGACGTCGGTTTATGCACCCTCGTTGGTGCTAGGTCTACTCGCCGGTGTCGCCGCCTCGGTGTTGAGCAAAGAATCGCCGATCAAGGGGTGGGTGATATTCAGTGTGTCGCTGCTGGTGGGCGCGGCGGTGCAGTCCGTGCTGACCGGTGTCGCGCTGCTCGAGTGCCTGGGGGCGTTCTTCGGGTCGGTGGGTAATCTGCTTTTTTGGGTGGGGACTTTGCTGTGGCCGGGAATCGTTCTCGTGCGTCGGCACACGGTGGATCGGGGGTGAGATGACCAGTCAGCTGAACATAGGCGTGGTGGCGTTGACCTATTGTTTGACGGCGATGGCGGTGATCCCGCTGGGCTTCAAGATATTCAAGACACCTTATGAGTTTTGGGAACTGCGTCAGAGATTCTCACTTGATGAAATAGCGGCGCTCCAATAAGTCGCCGACCTGCGCGTAGCGTTCCTCCAGCTGGGCCTTCGTCGTCTCCAAGAACTTCCTGAGGCCTGGATCCGTTTCGAGCCCAATCATCACCCCGGTGAGATGACGTTGTTCGTTGAGCGAGTTGTAAAACATGAGCAGCGCCTCCCGCTCGAATTTCGCGCCGGTCTTGCCGACGAGCGGCGCGAAGTCTTTCGCGAGGTCTTCGCCGATGGCTTTACGCTCGGCGGCCTCGATATCGGGCATGGTCTTCACATCGATGCGCAGGGCAGGATATTGATGAGACAGCCTTCGAAGGGTGTCGGCGAGTTGCTGGTAGTAGCTGACCAGATCATGGGTGAGCCGCCCCATGTCTTCAGTTTCGTCCTTGAACATCAGGATCCACTTGAGTTTCGGAATACCGTCAGCCTCTTGATAAAGCAGGCTGTAGCCGATGGACAGCTGCGCGCGTGAGGTGCTCGGGCGCGTTGGCGGCCTGGTGGCATCCGTCACATGACTGCATGCCGCGAGCGTGATCAGCGCAGCGGCTGTAACGATGCGCATCAGGATCGCTTGATGCGCAAACCGCGCGCGGTATACAAAGAATGAGACACGGGCGCTCTGTCTCGACATGGGCCTCGATCGTAAGTGCTGGTTCAAGGGCTGCTCTGTGCGACAGCGTACCGGAACGCCCGCACGGGGACCCATTCGCGGCCGCACGGGTCGCAGAGGTGGACGCCGTTATAGATACTTCGGCCGATGATGCGGCCATCGGGCAGCTGCGCCCAATTTCCGCCGCCGATGACACCGGGATCGCCGACTCGCACGTATAAATCGCAGTAGGGATTACTGCAGAACGGAAACTCTTTTTCGAGTCCATTCATAGGTTTAAAGAAGTGCGCCGATCAAAGACTGGTGTTATATACAGTATCATGAGTGCGCTGGAAAAGCGCATCGCGAGAAAATCCCGAGGTAGCCAGCCTTCAGGCGCGGCTCATCGCCATGCGTTTTCGTGGCAGCAATTGCTCCAGGGGTTCTGCCCGATGGATCAGATCGCCCTGTGCCATGTCTATGCCCATGGCGCGGAGCGCGTCCCGAATCTCGGTGCGTTCGACAAATTTTGCGATCGTCTTGACGCCGACCACTTTGGCGACTTCGCAGCAGCATCGCACGGCGGTGTTGTCGAGCGGATCATCGAGCAGCCGGCTGATGAATTGTCCGTCGATCTTCAGGTGATCCACGGGCAGGGCGCGCAGGTAGCCAAAAGAGGACGTACCGGCGCCGAAGTCATCCAGGGCGATTTGCACTCCGAGGGCGCGAACCTCGTCGATCAAGACTTTGGCATCGCCCAAATTGGCGATGGCCGCGGTCTCGGTGATTTCTAGGCATAGTTTGCGAACGTCAAAGGGCGCTGCGTGCAGCATGCGCAGGAGTTCCCGATGAAAGGCGCGGTCTCCAACCGACTGTGCGGAGAGATTGACCGAGACTGTCTCGAGGTCATCGATCGAGGTGTCCGGATCTTCCAGGTGCGCAAACACGCGCTTTAGCACCCAACGATCGATGCGCGTTGCCAGGTGAAAGCGTTCCGCGGACGGCAGGAAGGCCGCCGGCAAAATGAGGGATCCGTCATCGTCCTGCAGGCGCAGCAGCACTTCGCAGTGCAGGCGCTCGGCCGGGCCGGCGATCGGTTCGATCTGCTGTGCATGTAACACGAACTGGTTGTCGTTGAGCGCCGCTTCCAGGCGATTGACCCACAGCGTTTCGCCCCGCCGCACCTGCTGCGTGCTGTCGGACTCGACCCATAGATGCACGCGATTGCGGCCATTCTCCTTGGCCGCGTAGCAGCAGCTGTCGGCGGCCTGCATGAGCGCGGCGGAACTTCCCCAGCGCAAATCGACGGGCACGAGGCCGATGCTGGTTCCGATGCGAAAACGCCGGCCGTCATGGATGAAACGGTAGGTTTCCATCTGGTCGCAGATTTTCTGGGCGGTCAGCTGGCCTTGCTCGATGCCGCAATTCTCCATCAGCACGCCGAACTCGTCTCCGCCCAAGCGCGCCACGGTGTCGCGTCCGCGCACGCAGCTTTGCAGCAGGGTGGCGAGCTGGCGCAGCAATTGATCGCCGGCGGAATGGCCGCAGGTGTCGTTCACGACCTTGAAGGCATCGAGGTCGATGAACATCAACACATGTGCGGTGCTCTCGAGAGTGAGCTTGGATAATACCCGCGACAAGCGCGCTTCGAATTCGGCGCGATTCACCAGTCCGGTGAGCGAATCGTGGGTCGCGCGGTGACTCATTTCGCGGCTCTGGCGCCGTTGTTCGGTGACGTCGTGGAAAACCAATACGGCTCCCAAGATCTGGCCGTCGGCGTTGCGGATCGGCGAGGTGGAGTCCTCGATGCCGTATTCGGTGCCGTCGCGGGATATCAGCGTGGTATGACTTTGCAGACCGACGGTGCGGCCTTCGGCCAGGCAGATGGCGACGGGATTCAAATTCGTCTGTCGTGACTCGGCATGGACGATGTTGAACACATGGGTGAGCGGCTGGTTGTATGCCTCGCTCTTCGTCCACCCCGTCATCGATTCGGCCACGGGATTCAGCCATTGGACGCGGCCTTGGGGGTCGGTGGTGATCACGGCGTCGCCGATCGAATCCAAGGTGACGCGCAGCAGTTCGTAGCTATCGGCCAGTTCGCGCAGAAGCCGGCGCTTTTCGGTCACGTCTTGGAAGGCTCCGACCAGCCGAACGGGCTTGCCATTTTCAAGCTCCACGTTACCGGTGGCTCGCGCCCAGAAGAGGCGTCCCTTCGCAGAATTCAACTCCAATTCGAGATCCCACGGCGTGCCGTGCTCGATCGCGGCATTGACGGCTTGTTGGATGACGCCGCGGGAATGCTCGGTGTAGAAGCCGAGACCATTCTCCACCGTGGGCTCAAAATCAGGATCCACTTCGTGCAAGCGTCGGGTTTCGTCGGACCAGGTGAGCTTGCCGCTGCGCAGATTCAGTTCCCATCCGCCGACTCCAGCGACCGCGCCGGTGCGGGTCAGAAAACCCTGGCTTTCGCGCAGCGCGAGTTCCGCCTTGCGGCGCTCGCTGATGTCGGTATTGATGACGAACAACCCGATGACGGCGTCGGTGTCGTCTTTTTGGGGGATCACGGCGAATTGGCAGTGGCGCACGATGCCTCGGGCGGCAATCTCTCGTTCATCGATCACCGTTGCGCCAGCGAGTGCGCGCTGCAGCGAGGCTTCGATGCCGGCGTACACGCTCTCGCCGTAGAACTCGCGCAGGCTCTTGCCGATCAGCGTCGAGGGCTCGACGTCAAACCAGTCGGCATAGCGGCGATTGACCAGACGATAGCGCAAGTCGCAATCCACGTGGGCGATCAAACCCGGAAAATTGTCGGTCACCAGTGAGAGGCGCTGTCCCACCAGCCGGTATCGCTGCTCGCTCGCCCGCAGTGCGCGCACTGCCGCGCGCCGGGCATCGCTGCCTAACCCTACGGCAATGGGCGGCATCACGGTGGCCAGCAGCGCGATCACCGGCAAGCCGATCAGGGAGGTGCTCATCGTGGCGCCGGAATCCAAGCCTAGGGGACGGATCCCTAGGAGCCACAAGTTGGTGATGAGCAGACCGAAGGCGAGGCTCAACAGGGAAGTACCGAAGGCACCCAGGCGAAAGGAGGCGACCATCAGGAGCAGACCGATGACGACGAATGGAAAGCGCACGTAGCGGATGGCCAGGTAACAGGCCGCACAGCCTGCGAGGAAGATCGCGGCGTTTTCGAGCAGAAAGCGCTTGCGCGTCAGGCGCTCGAGCTCTTGGACACTGAACAAAATGATGGGTGGGGCCAACAGGCACGCACCGATGGCGTGCGATGAGGACCACTGCAGCGCGCCCTCGGAAAACGAGAGCGCGAACTGATCGTGCAGGACGACGCCGGCGGCCAGGCCTGAGAGTCCGGGTATGAATAGCCCGAAGAGCACGGTCATGATGCCGGCTTGGCCGATTGAGATGTTCGGGTATGGGAAACGTAAAGCGAAACGGAACACGACCACCATGAGGGCGATTTCGGCGCCGCTCACACTGGAAATGATGGCTGACAGGGCCCAGGGACGATGGGCCACCAGTACGTTGGACAGGATCAGCGCCAGCAGCACCGAGGCGACGGCCATCGGCCAGCGTACGCGCGGTGCGCGGATCAGCCATGCCGCCGCGATGGCCGAACCTGACCAGAAGAGCGCGATGCCATTGGGTGCGCGCGTCATCCATAGGGACAGGCTGGCGGCGATGAACAGCGCGACGCCGATCAAGACTTCGTTGAGGGGCCCGATTGGCCGCTTTGAAATCCGCGCGCCATCCGGTGGCGTTCGCTCCTGGACCCCAGGGATTTTCGTACCCGTCAAGACACTCTCGACAGCAAAACGACGCTCTCTCGCTCTGCGACAGACCGTCCCTTCAAGGGCCACGCTTCGTTGCGTGACAACATATTGCAGTCTAGCGGCCGCGGGCGGTCTCGAAGTTCGATTTGGTCTCACTCTGATTTATGCCTTGACAGGTATATACTCGTATGAATATATATACGCCATGGAATCTAGCTTTGCCGTTCTCGCTGAACCCAACCGCCGCGCCATTTTGAGCCTGCTGGCAATGGGCGAACGTACCGTCGGCGATCTCGAAGCGGAACTTCACCTCACGCAACCCTCGGTCTCCAAGCACCTGCGGGTGCTGCGGGAAGCGGGCTTCGTCGAGGCCACCATCGATGCCCAACGCCGTGTCTATCGCCTGCGTGTCCAGCCCTTGCAGGAGGTGGACGCCTGGTTGGCGCCCTTCCGCCGCTATTGGTCGGTCCACGTGGACGCCCTCGAGCGCCACCTCGATCGCATGGATGTTGCAGCGCGTAATCCGAAAAAGCCGAGGAGTAAGCGATGACGAGTCGCGCGCGGTACGTGCCGGGTCCTGCGGATTTCGCGCGGGTCGACAAGGAGGGTGAGAGATGGACGCTGGTGTTGACGCGTCAGCTGCGTCACTCGCCGGAGAAAGTCTGGCGGGCGCTCACGGACCCGGCGCAGCTGCGCGAGTGGGCTCCCTTCGACGCGGACGGGAATTTAGGTGTGGCGGGCGCCGCGGTGAAACTGCGTACCGTGGGTACGCCCACACCGACGGTCTCTGACATCACCATCAAGCGGGCGGATGCGCCCCACGTGCTCGAGTACAGCTGGGGCGGGGGCGACTTGCGCTGGGAGCTCGAAGACTTCGGCGGCGGCACACGGCTCGTGCTTTGGCACAACATCGATCGGCGCTACATCGCGATGGGTGCGGCCGGCTGGCATATCTGCCTCGACGTGCTGGATCACGCGCTGCACGGAACGCCGCTCGGAAGAATCGCGGGACCCGAGGCCATGAAGTTCGAGGGCTGGCAGCGGTTGCACGCAGATTACGCGACACAACTCTGCATCAGGAGTTAAATATGGCCAGCGCATGGATTCGACAGTCGCATCGGTGGGTGGCGATGGTGTTCACCGCGACGGTCATCGCCAATTTTATCGTGCGGGCCCAAGGGGCGCCGCCGCCGTGGGTGACCTACTCGCCGCTGCCACCGCTCGCCGTGCTGCTGTTTTCGGGGCTGTATTTGTTTGCGTTGCCTTACGCGGTGCGCTGGCGCGGCCGCCAGAGGGAACGCTAACGGCGCCCGAGGGTCTCGTGGCGCCAGGCCTTCGGCAGCTGTTTCGCCAGTTCCTGCTGTCCCTTCGAACAGAGGTATCGTTCGAACGCCAGCGCCACGGGAGGGATTTTCTGCGTGGCGCGGCGCACTGCGAACCACTCTCGCTCGAAGGGGTTGTTGCGCAGTGGCAGCAGCGCGAGCAGGCCGGCACGGATCTCCAGCACACAGGTATGCAGCGATAGGTAAGCGGGTCCGAAGCCGGCCGCGCACATCTGCTTGAGGGTCTCGTTGCCCGACAGCTCCGATCCAATGCGCAGCCTGAGGCCCGCGTCCTTGAACAATCGTTCAACGGTCGCGCGTGTACCGGAGCCGCGCTCGCGTACCAGCAATCGCGATTCGGCCAGCACCGCCATGGTCAACTTCGGGTGCGACATGAGGGCGTGTTTCGGCGAAGCGACGAAGCCCACCGGATTCTTCGCGAACGCGGTGGCGGTGACATTCAATTCGCTCGGCGGCTGGCCCATCACGGCGATGTCGATCTCTTCGGTCGTGAGCATGCGCACGATCGCGTCGCGCTTCTCGACTCGCAGCATCAACTTGGCCTTCGGGTTCTCGTTCGCAAAGGTGACGAGCAGGCGCGGCAGCCAGAATTCCGCGGTGGTGACGGCGCCGACCTTGAGGGTGCCGGAATACTCGCCCAGGAATAACGCCATGTCGTCGTTCGCTTCGTCCCACAGGGTGAGCATACGATCGGCATAGCGGTTCAACATGTCGCCGGCGTCGGTCAGGCGCACGCCGCGGCCCGTGCGCATGACCAGCTGCGTATTGAAATGCTGTTCGAGCTCGCCCAGCTGAATGGACACCGCTGATTGACTGATATGCAGTTCGTCGGCGGTTAAGGTCACGCTGCCGAGACGTGCCACGGTGTGGAAAGTCTTCAAGCGGCGCAGCGAGGTCAGGCGTTCACTTCCCATGGCGCGACATCATGCCACGATATTAGAAAAAGGCGGGGCCGCGATCTTAGGCCCATGGCATTGCCCTGGGGCGGGGTTGGCTGGTAGCGTGCCGCAATGAAGGGGAGTGGTCATCCGGTGCTGGTGAGTGCCGCTGCGCTGGCGTGCGCCGCGATGCTGTGCGGTGTAGCGCTCGGGGCTTCCGTGGCGGCGGGCGCCCAGCCGTCCAACTCCGGGGTCCGATCGCTGGCCGCCACCTGTGCGGCCTGTCACGGCACCGACGGGCACTCGGTCGTGGAATCCACGATGCCGCGGCTCGCAGGCATGCCCCAAGCCGACTTCGTGCGCCAAATGCGCGCCTTTCGCGAGGGCACCCGCGAGGCCACGGTGATGCAGCAGATCGCGAAGGGCTATACCGATGAGCAGATCGAGGCTCTTGGCGTTTTTTTCGCGGCCCAGCGCTGAGATGCCCGCATGAATCGGCGCCACTTGTTACGCGGCCTCCTGCAAGGCGCGTGCGCGTTGACGCTGCCCGCCTGTGCGGGTTGGCGCAGAAGCGCGGCGGCCGCGACCGTGGTCGTGGTCGGCGGCGGCTACGGCGGCGCCACGGCGGCGAAGTATGTGCGCCTGCTGTCGGACCACACGATCAACGTGGTGCTGGTCGAACCCAACGCGCAATTCGTCTCCTCGCCCTTGTCGAACCTGGTGTTGGGCGGCGAACTGGGGCTCTCTGACATCACGCGTTCCTATGCTGACCTGCGCCGTCGTCACGCGATCCGCATGGTTCAGGAGCGCTGCATCGGCATCGACCCGCATGCGCGCACCATCCGCCTGGAGCGCGGCGGCACACTGCGGTTCGACCGGTTGGTGCTCGCGCCCGGTATCGAGGCGCTGCCCGGAGCCGTCGAGGGACTCGCGCACGCACGGCTCGCGGGGCGGATCGTCTCCGGTTGGAATGCGGGTCCCGACACCGTCGCCTTGCGGGCCCAGCTGGCGGCAATGCCGGACGGCGGTGTGTTCGCCATCACCGTTCCCGAGGCGCCTTACCGGTGTCCGCCGGCACCGTATGAGCGGGCCAGCTTGGTCGCCGATTATTTCCAAGCCTACAAGCCGCGGTCCAAGGTGCTGATCCTCGATGCCAATCAGGACGTGGTGGCGATGGACGCGCTGTTCAAAGGCGCTTGGCAACGCCGCTACCACGGCATGTTGGAGTATCGCAATCACTACAACGCCGTCGCGGTGGACGCGGCGACGCTCACGGCCCGCTTCGATGTACAGTCGGATGTGCGCGCGGACGTGCTCAACGTCATGCCGCCGGTGCGGGCCGGCGCGCTGGCGGTCGACGCCGGCTTCGCCAACGTCGACGCACGCTGGTGCGCCGTGGATTTTTTGACCTTCGAATCCCGCGTTGCGCAGGGTGTGCATATCGTCGGCGATGCGATTCACTCGGCGGCGATGATGCCGAAATCCGGACATCTGGCGAACGCCCAGGCGAAGGTGGCGGCGTCGGCCATCGTCGCGGCCCTTCTCGAACAGCCGCCGAATCCCCACCCCATGCTCACCAACACCTGCTACAGCTTCGTGAGCGCCGGCGAAGTGATCCACTCGGCCGCGGTCTACGCCTTCGACGACGCGGCGCGTACTTTCAGGCCGGTGGCGGGCTCGGGTGGCAGGTCGGCCGCGCCCTCTTCAGCGGAAGCCGAGTTCGCACGGGCCTGGGCGGCCAACGTGTGGGCCGACACGCTGGGCTGATATTAGAAAAACACGCAATCGTCGCGAATTCTTTTAATTTCATTTTGCAGCGCGCTTCGCTTAGATTTCGCAGCAGTGAGCAGCAGGGCAATGAATAGCTGACGCTTTTTTTCAGGGGGATACCATGGCGAACGAAACGGACGTAACCCGGCGGCGCTTTTTGGGTCTGGCCGGCAAGGCGGGACTTGCCACATTTGCGGCCCGGGCCATCGGAGTGAACACGGGACTGATCGAGGTCCTCTCGGCCGCGACCAAAAGTGGGATGCAGCCGTTCAGCTTCGCGATCATCACGGACTCGCATTTGTTCAGCGCGGACAATCATCGATTCGACCGGGCATTGGCCGACGCGGTCAATCAGGTGAATGCGCTCACGCCGGCCGTGGATTTCGTGATGTACACCGGGGACATTGCGCAGAACGGGCGCGAAGACCAGCTGCTCAAGGGGAAGAAGATTCTGTCGGCCCTGAAGGCGCCGCTCAAGGTCATTCCCGGCGAACACGACTGGTACCTCGACATGGGCAAGGTGTGGAACGGTCTGTTCGGCAAGGAGACCTGGTCGTTCGACCACAAGGGCGTGCACTTCATTGGCTTGAATTCGATCCTGGTGCGGGATTTCTGGAGCGGCACGGGCATGACGCCGCTTGAGCGTATGAGCACCATGGAGATGCTCGAAAGCCCGGTTGCCGGACCGTGGGGGGTGCGCGACGCGCAGCTCGAATTCTTGCGCAAGGACGTGAAGCGGCTGGGGGCGAGTACACCCGTGGTGATCTTCACGCATTCACCGCTCTGGGACTACTACCCGCGCTGGAATTTCCAGACGGAAGACGCTCCGCAGATTCGCGAGATTCTGTCGAAATTCGATCATGTCACCTCGCTGCATGGTCACGTCCATCAGACCGTCTACAACAAGTTCGGCAACATGAGTTCGGCGGGCTCGCTCTCGACGTCGTGGCCCTGGCCTTATCCGCCCGTCAAGCTCGACTACCCAGGATCGCAGATGAATCAGTCGGATCCGGCCAACACCAAGGACGGCATGGGGACGCAAAGCGTGTCGTTCGACGCCAGCGGCGCGACCGCCACCTATGAGCCGTTCGCGAACTCGCTGACGCCATTTCTGAAGGACGGTTTGAAGGTTTAGTTCAACCCAAAGGATCAGACAGGACGAGCGACATCATGAAAAGCACGAAGAGAAAAGCATATCTGGCCGTCGGCGCCGCATCGATCGGTCTTTTGGGCGCGCTATCGATCTGGGCGCGGCCACCCTTCACCGACGCTCAGCTCGCGGATCAACAACAACAGCTGTTGGACGTCGTGAACAAAGGCCGGGATCTTTGGCACGGCAGTAATCCCCAGATGTCCGGCAATGGACTGGCGTGCGGCAATTGCCACCCCGACGCCGCCGCATCGAATCCCCAAAGCTTTCCGAAATGGGTTTCGGAGATTGGGTCCGTGGCACCGATGCGGGATATGATCAACTGGTGCATCGTGCATCCTCAAGGCGGCCAGGCGCTCGACCCGGATGGCAGCGACATGATTGCACTCGAGGCGTATGCGTTCTACCTCTACCGCGGTCAGAAAATCGAACCGGGATTGGCGGTACCGACTCCCCCGGATCCTGTGAAATCCGGTGTGGGCTATCCCCACAAGGGCTCCGGAATCGGCTTCGACAAGTAGCCTGGCGATCGCTGCGTGAAGTTTCGAGCACCATGCTCCTCGCTGTGGGCGGCCTGCGCCACGGCGATCGTGCTGTGGTCGACTCTCGGGTTTGCGGCTGACGTGCCGGCGCAGAGCTGTGACGTCAGCCTCTATCCCCTGTCGACGCCGACCTCGCGCTTTACGGATAACGGCGATGGCACCGTCACGGACAACCAGTCCAAACTCATGTGGATGCGGTGTGCGCTGGGCCAGACGTGGGCGGCCGGAACCTGCAGCGGCGCCGCGACCGCGCTCACCTGGCAGGCGGCGCTCGACGCGGCGCGGGCGATCAACGAGCGCGGCACCTTCTTCTTCAAAGACTGGCACCTGCCGCAGGTGCCGGAACTCGCCGGCATTGCCGAACGGCAGTGCAAGAACCCGAGGATCAATGTGACCGTGTTTCCGGGTACGCCCTCCGTTGCCTTCTGGACCGCCACGTCGCGCCCCTCGACGGCGCCCGAGCCGTTCGCTTTCGTGCTGGGGTTCGGCGCCGACGGTATCCATTACGTCAGCAAGGCGGAGGCGCACGATGTGCGGCTGGTTCGTACCGCGCCCTGACGCGTCCAGCCGGCGCGAGGCGCTGCGCCTGATGGTCGCCGCACTCATTGCCGCTGGATTGCAGCCGTGGCCGTCCGCGCGCGCCGCCGAAAACCTCGCGCTGGCGTTTGCTTCCGGCTCGCTCGAAGGCGCTTTGAGCGCGCCGGGCGCGACGCTCGATCCCAGCCCGGAGATCCACCTGACGGTACCGGATTTCGTCGAAAACGGTGCGGTGGTGCCGGTGGAGATCACGAGTCAGATCAGCGGCCCGCAAACCATTTTCGTGCTCTCCGAGGCCAATCCGTTTCCGTTGGTGGCGAAGTTCTTCGTGCCGGAGGGAACGCTGCCCTACGTCTCGACCCGCATCAAGGTGGCGCAGAGCTGCAACATTTACGCGGTGGTCAAGGCCGATGGCCGGTATCACTCGGCGATGAAAGCCACCACCGTGACGGTCGGAGGCTGTGGCAATGGCTGAGCCGATGCGCATTCGCGCCCAGTCCAAGGAGGGAGTGACGCACGTGCACGTGCTGATGCCGCATCCCATGGAGACGGGCTTTCGCACCGACGATGCCGGCCGTCCGATCGGCGCCCACTACATCACGGAGGTCGAGATCTCCGTGCAGGGCCGGACCGTGCTCAGCGCCACCTTGAGCCGCGCCGTGTCGCAGGATCCGCTGCTGTATTTTCGCTTTGAGGGAGGGCGAGTCGACGACACCGTCCGGGTGGTTTGGATCGACACGCGGGGCGATCGCCGGTCGGACGAGGCGAAGATTCTGGGCGCGTAAGATAGGCCAAGCGACAGCGGCAAAAAAGAAAGGCCCCATGTAGGGCCTTTCGGTTCAACATCACGTTGATGTTGTTCACATCAAGCGGCAGCCGCCAGCAGTTGCCAGTTCTTCGGCAGGATGACCGCGTCGATGACGTGGATCACGCCATTCGATGCAACGATGTCGCGCTGTTTGACGTGCGCGCCATTCACGCGTGTGTCCGAGGAGGACACCAACGCCGTCAGCGTGCTGCCCTGGACCGTCATCACTTCGCCTGACTTGAGATCTTGGGCGAGGATGTGGCCGGGGACCACGTGATAGGTCAAGACGGCCTTGAGTTTTTCGCTGTCCTTCAGCAGCGCATCGAGCGCGCCCGCGGGCAGTTTCTTGAAGGCTTCGTCCGTGGGTGCGAACACGGTGAACGGTCCCTTGCCGGTCAGCGTGTCAGTGAGTCCTGCGGCCTTCAGGCCTGCCACCAGTGTGGTGAAGTTGCCTGCGGCTATCGCGGTATCGACGATATTCTTCGAGGGCGACGCGTGGGCGTTGTTGCTCTGGGGACTCGTGGACGTAGTTTTCGATTGTTCCATAAATAGTAACCTTGACGTATAGCCGGCAAGAATTTGCCGGCCAACTCAGCTCGTATCCGGCTGAGGAGTTCACTATGGACCGAATGTGACGTGCGTGCGGGCCGGGAGCGAAATAAATCGCGAATGATGCGTAAGGCGCTTGCAATACTGTTGGATGACGCGATCGACGCAGTCATACCGGAGGTCTACCGCGCGTGGCGCACATTGAGCACTCTGCTATCGATCACGGTAATGTCACAAATGCGCCGTCGACCGGAAATTCGTCGTAGCGAGTAACCGACCGGGCCTCAACGCCGGGTCTCCAGGCGCCACCGCCATCCAGGAACCCCGAATCCTTCGGCAACACAGCGCTTTGGATGAAGTTGTGAAGGGCGTAAGGAATGCCTTCTGACCCCAGCGGCGAATTGCCGTCGGTCATCTGAAAATGAAGATGAGGCGCGTCCGAGTTCCCCGAATTCCCGAGAAGTGCCAATGCCTCACCGGCCCGTATGTTGTCGCCGATCTTCACTTTGATACTGCCGGGTTTCAGGTGTGCATAGGTAGCGAAGCGTGACTGACCGCAATCGAGCACCACATAGTTGCCTAGAACGTTGTCCAAGGTAATGACGCGGGCATCCCGGTTTGTCTGCCCCCCATTGTCGGGAACTCCGTCCTTCACATCGGTAATGCGCCCGTCAGCGACCGCCAATACCTCGCTGCCATACGCATAGTAGTCCGCATTGGAGGCACCCTTTCCCTTGAATAAGCGCCCATCGGGTCCCAGCCGCGCCCAGTCGATCGCAAAGCGCTGCGGGATACGCTCTCGTCCGTCAAAGGCGTTCAGTGAGCGTCGGTGATCTTCAGCGCCGAGCGCGTTGAAAGCCACCCAAGACTTCCCTCGCAAGGGCGCGTAGGCGAGCACGAACGCTGTTCCCGGGAGCGTCGTGGTTACGGCTTCCACAGTGTCCTCGTAGTTCGGCTTGTTGGTCCGCGCAACCGAGATCGAGAGGAGATGATGCAGCTCATTCGGTCTTGCAACATCGAGTCCGAAGCTTAAATCGATAAACACTACGGCCGCGTGACCGTCGAGGATCTTGACGTTGCCTTTTGCTTCGGCCGGCGATGAGGAGCCCGACAGCCGCTGGACCGGCACCACCCTGTTGCTCAATGCATCGCCCTCATAGTTCGCCAGCAGAGCGCCTGTTTCTGATCGGATTTCGATACGCGTCAAGTCGATTGGCAGTGAGGCGTAATTGTCGATGTGCAACTCATACAGCAAACGGATCTGTCCGTTGGCCATGACGGCCTGCGGGGCGGGACCGCTGACGACATCGATGGGAAAGCCGGAGTGGCTCCACGATTGAGCCACCGTGAGCATCAGGATGACAGCGAGAG
>Ga0116227_10010374_pt1 | contig 16311 bp, 10 predicted proteins | sample S1TSphgellanicum_FD_89693 | JGI IMG/M metagenome (GOLD analysis project Ga0116227, IMG submission 89693) | Host-associated microbial communities from peat moss isolated from Minnesota, USA - S1T2_Fb - Sphagnum magellanicum MG | ecosystem: Host-associated > Plants > Peat moss > Unclassified...
AAGGAAACCCCTGGACCAAACATAGGTACAGCTCCAAAACTCTGCCACAAAGCACTAAAAAAAGGAATGGGTATTTTTGGGATGATTGATGGAATTATGAGCTAGCTGCCTCTATGTTCATCTGACAGGCTGAGAACAGATATTGTGCATTGACAATGTCCTAGACCCTAGGTCAGAGTGAACAACCACCCACCAACCAGCACACCATGCAAAATGGATTGTGTGTGTGTGTGTGTGCACAGGACAAAACTTTTTCATCATATTCATGTCCCATAATTAACCACATAGTTTACCACAGTGGTTAGCTATGCACCAACCATGCATAGCAAATGCATGTACCTACCTAGTACAGTCACCCAGGGCTTACTAGGTAGGTAGTTGCCTAGGTAATCTGAGGGGGAAGTAGGAGGAGGGGTCTACATGATAGGTAGGTTACTGGGAACTCAATTCAGTTGTAGTTCATCAACCACAAGTGAGTCAAAATGGGTTTCCAATGGATGGTGCACTGCTGGGTTGTGTGGGTCACATAAATTAGGTTTTCTCAGAGTATTTTAAATCATCCTAATCTGATTTTCTCTGGGAAATTTCATATGGCACAAATGAATGAACTCGTTGTGAAGAGGAAGAACTACTTCTTTATTTTTTGATAGCCAGAATTTCCAGTACTTGGGTCATTAACTTCTATCTATGAAGGAAGGTAGTTTGTTTTGTTTTGCTTTGTAGTTATAAGATCCACTGAACCAGGATGCTTCAGATCATGTTCTTGGTGTCCTTGGAAAGCTCTTGATGAGGAGGGGTGCATGGGCTTGGTTCCATGACGTTTGGACTTGTGGTGCAAAAGCTCTTGAATATTGAATGATTTCTTCACTGAAAATTAAATTAAATTAAATCGTAGCTAACATTTTTGGAGGAATTGGAATGTGCCTTTGGTGTTGTTGGAAAGATCTTGATGAGCAGGGTTTAATGGAATTTATTTGATAAGATTTGGATTCAAAATGTGGGAGATATTGAGTTTTAAAGTGATTTCTGGAGCAGAAAATTCAAATAAATTCCAAAAAACCAAGTTTTGGAAGGAAAAATCAGTTGAGGACATGGTAACACTTGGGCCAACAGCACAGGCCACACTAGTTGTATTGAATTCACAAAAACTATTCCATTTACACTGAAGCAATTGGATGCCAGCCAGCAAAACCAAACATGGAGCACCACTCACTCGGTTATGCTCTTGGATGCTCATTTATAAGCATATTATATGGTCACTGTCCATATACTTTGCTCAGTTGTGTGTAAGACTGAACATATTTTTGTTTACCCATAAAAGTTTGCCATTGTCAGAAGACATCAGTGACACATGTAAAAGATTTGGTGCTCAGAATGTTGCACACTTTGTCATATTGAACATGGTTGCAATTGACACAACAAACCTTCCAACCAACATATGGCCCACCATATTGGAGCATCATGTTATGCAAGATGCCATTTTGTTGGTTGAATTCTCAAATTGGCTATAGAAATCTAGAGTGAAAAGACTTGGTTCAGTTTATCATCATTGCAATTGTATTTATGCCATTTTTCTAAGTACACATGTGTGGGAAATTCAGTTGGGTTTGAAAGCACACATGAACTTTCTCAAATTTACTTTGACCCATCCCAACCGCTAACATTGGTGGATCCTAGAATACATAGTCCATTGGATTTACACTTTCGCAAAGAATTTGCTCATCAATCAACTTCCTTGAGGTTTCAAATATCTCAACAAGGCTTTTCTATTAAAGAATCACATGTTTGAGCTTTGAATAACCTAGGATCAAATTGCACATCCAAATTTATATTGCAAGAATTAGTAGGAGAATTTAGACAAGCACTAACATTGTTTCATGAAAATGAGAATTATTTCAAGAAGTTTGTTGCCTTTTCTTAATTCCCCACAAAATCCCTTTCCATATGGTTCTTCAATGGTGTTGAACAATACTCTTGGAGATACATTTTTTTTTTATCAACTCACATAGAATATTTTAAAGGCATTGATCATTTTGATTTTCTCAAACCTCTTGCAAGTTCGATTGGGTGGTTTCTATATTCATTAGGAAAACTTAGCAATTAAGCCTATGGTTTGAGAAAGGTGATTCAAGTTTCAACCTTTGGAGCCACCTAGATGTTCAATAGTAGGAAATTTTGATAGAGTCAAAGACAATGGATGAAATTGAAGCCCATAAAGATGGCAATTCTAAAAAGGTTGAAATCTATGATGACAACATTAGAAATGAATGCCAAGATTAATGGAAAATCCAAAAAAGATAATGGATGAAATGAGGACCATCATAGATGGATCCAAAAGTTGACTAATCAAAAAGTACAAAAATATCAAGAAACACTAATTATACAAAATGTAAGTAAGGAGTGATGAAAGATGGACAACACATGAAAAACTTCAACATATGCACTAAATAGAGCGGTTCCCCCAAGAATAATCAATAAGATATTTCCTATAAAAAATTAACAAGCAATGAACACCACTACTTAGGACCAAGCATGCTTCAACTTGTGTATCATACACATTGGAAACCAACATGAATATCATTGTAACATTTGTTTAATGTTTGCCATCAATAATTGGTTGTGGACATGTCCATGTCATATGATGAAACGACAATATGATGAATTCCAATATTAACTTTCACTAAAATAGTTCCATTTGTAACCATACTTAACCACTTTGTTGTCTTGAGAACATGTTGATCTCATGCTTGCAACATTTTGATCAACAATATGAAACGTTTTTCAAAAGTTCACATTTGACAAGAGGTAATGTTATAATGTTATGAACAATATTTTTATAAAACAATTTTTATGTTGCGTCCTCCATAGAAAGATGAGATAAATGGCAATCATCCTTAAGAAGATTTAGTCAAATTTGGCTATAAACCATATATAAAGTACAAATCTTTAATCAACTTTCTATATTTATGTCTACACATATTGAAATTCAAATATATATATCTTTTTTTCCTCAATTTTGACAATCAAAATCTTACAAAATCAATTCTTTTTTAGTTTCTGATGTTTTATTTATTGTTATTTGCATAATTTTGCTGAAATTAAAAATAGTTGGTTATAAACTTCTTTCTAGTGGTTTTGAACCACTTTTATAACATTTTTTCTGCAAACTTTTTAAAGTTAATCTTGCAAGGATGTGATCAAATTAAATCAAAATAGTGACATAACTCCTTGTTCACATGATCTTATGTTATCCCATCCAAATGAAAGGACATTCATGTTTCCACAAAAAAAAAAAATTGAAATTGATTTCAACAATTAAAGTTTATGTCTAATGTGCATCCTAGCTAAGCTCCAAAGGAAATAGATGTTGCATTCAAAAAAATAAATTTCGTTGATTGATCAAAAGGGATTGTAAACAAAGAATTTACACAACTTAATGGCGTTTCAATTTAAGTCCCAAAACCTTTAATTCAAAACATTTTTTTCTTACATAACATTAAGAGCAACTAATTGATGTGGCTTATGTTGTTGGCCCAAGTGTGATTCATTACCCAACTAATTTCTCTTTCCACAACCAAATTTTTGTAATCTAGTTGGATTTTCAATGACAAAAATTACTCAATATTGAATATCTCCCATAGTGTAAATCTAAAAACTACAAAATCATTTCCAATAAATCCACTCATCAAATCATTTTCAACAATACCCAATTCCCTTATTCTTTTTAGTTTTCATTTTCTTGAATTTTTTTTGACAAAATGATTCAATATTTAATAACTTTTGCATTGTAAGTTTAAACAATACAAAACCACTTTGATGCACCCCTTATCATTGAGAGCTTTCCAAGATACCAAGTGTGCAATGGGAAGCACTATGGCTTCGGAGGTCCCAACATGACAAACAAAACAATTTACAAATTACCTTCCTTTAAAAAAAATCACGATTTCCAAAAGTTTGGTAACAAAGCCTTTGAGGCACTAAATTGCTCCCCTCACCCCCAAAAGCAATGGCAAGAAAAACAAATTATTGAGATTTTTTAATTAAAAAACTCATGTGCACTTTCCAACATTCTTCCTACTACCAAGTATTTCACAAGATGGCCATTTGTAAACATTGCAAAGCTTCCACATACATCAAAAATGTATTTCATTGGTGTACTGCATATATATAGATATATGGAGAACATCATGGCAATAACAAAAAATATCATTTGTTGCCTTCTACATACAAGATGTGGCAAAATGTTTAAGAAAACATTTCATGGTACGTACAATTGAACCCTAAAGGAGTATGTCAAATGCATTATGAATTTCATTACCATTTGGGTGAAATGGGAAAATTTTGTACAATGAAATCTAATTGTAACCATAATGAACAAGGATTAGTTATTGTAAACATGAGTTATTTCACCAACCAAATGATGTGTGGTAATGAAATATGTTCACTAATACATGTGTCAATGAATTCACTAATTAGTCAATGGAGAGCTTTTCGATATTAAAGTTACTAGTTGGAATGTTCATTGTTTTGTAGCCTAGAAAAGGTATGGGCCTATGAGGGTTAATTTTGAATTAAGTCCCAATTATTACATAGGTAGGTTGCATAATTATAGTGCCACACAATATACAAAACACTTGAAAAATATAAGGGATAAAATTTACATATTTTTGGGCTAGGATCACTCACACACTCAAAACTTGTTCCTTGTGTGAACTACACCCACTAGGGAGCTCATCACATGCATTTGAAAACTTTGTTTTATGGGGATCATTCACCAAAAAGTTAAAACACATATGTTTGTTATTGTGAACACTTCCATAATAAAAAGGACACAAGTTAATTGCGTCATAGGCTTGTTGCACAAAATGTTTATTTCAAAGCTTAATACAAAATAACACATGAAATTATGAAAAGGAGAATATGAAGCTCCATCCATAATCCCCTTATATATTCACAAGGAAAAATGGATGAATTATTATTTCCATGTCTATTAAACATTCTCAGTCATCCACTACAAGCTAGTAATATAAAGCCACATGTCATCTCTCTAAAACTATGATCCTCCTATGAACAAATCATTCAATTATTTGGAATCTTTTTCCTTAGGACTAATCAAGTTCACATAATTTATTTTCAATTATGTATAACCCAAAATAGTTAATTAAATTATTGATGAATACAAGCTTATTCCCCTTATAAAATATTTTCAAGGCAGGGCCCATAAGTTGAATTATTTATTTCCATACCTTCCCATCCTTCTACCCCTAGGTCACATTATTATTTACTTACATCTTTTACGATGAGTAACTCATCTCAGTGTTATAATTTCCATGGGTGTTTCATCAACCACAATGTTTTTGCTACGATAATGATAAATTTCTTGGGAAAGGAAAAAATGAAAGAAATAACCTACTAAATATAAACTAGTTGTGTTGATCATCCAAAAGTTTGTTAGCCTTCATTTTATCACCCATGTGCATTAAATCAAAATTTATACCCATAAATAAAATTTTCATGGGTAACAATCACGTATTTTTGTTTTCGAACCAATAGACATTTTAAAAAGAAAATTAGTATAATCCAAATGTCTTAAGTTTTCACATTTATTTGAAATTATGTTTCATCCATGTTGTCAATTACATCCCCATCCACAAACCCCTTCCATCCCTTTTTCCTTCTTTATTTTATGTTCCCAATAGTTCATCATTATTTATCCCATATTTCAAAATGATATTTTGCTTTTTCATGTCCATGTAGTTGGGTAGTGGAAATGAGCACACAAGATAGTTAGGCTTGAAAATGGTAGGATTGGACGGCACACACACACACACACACAATGCACATACATTTTTTTTGTTATAGATATATATAATTAATTAGGTACATCATTAAATTTAAGTAGGTCCCAAAAACATGGATTGCAAGCCTCCCATACATGTATTTACATAAACACATTATATGCACACTCATACATATATAATGAATTTACACTAAATTTAAACCAATACCTCATGGGCACAAGGCCAATGCATTTAAGCATCCAACCAACATAATATTCTTTTGTTTAAAATGGTCAACAAGCTTATTTAATTGTTTGTTTCAAATCTTTTCAGAAATGTCAAATTTCACATGGTTTTTCTTTCTCATGTTTTGCTCAAATTTCATTCTTGAATTTTTAAAGAACGAGGTATGCAATCAAATAATTAGATCTCATAAATTTACAATTTAATTAAGAAAATATGTTTGAAAGTCAATTATATATGTTTCATGAATCAAATGCATTATATTCCTTAATGATTTAAAAAATTGACATACATTCTTTTTAACTTGCTTCAATTCAATGTAAATATAATACCTTCTTAAAAACCTTGACAAGTTTTACTTCGATTATACAATATATTTAATAATTACAATCTATGATTGAAAAAAAATATTGTTCACACTTTTAATCATTTGTTGCCAATTAGTAATGAAATACATTGGATAAAAATTTACATTTGTAACCTAAAAAGTAGGCTCTAGTGGAAGCAAAATGTAAATTTTTTGTAAGTCTTATTAACTTTGGGTAACTTCAACTTGCGGAACAACTTCACCTATGCACACATATTTAAGAAATTTGATTGTTAGGTTTGGAGGAGCTATTCACACTCACAAATGTATCTTCATCCAAAATTGTGGAGTTCTTGGTTTGTGAACTTAAAAGCCAAAATTAGGTTCCTTTTGTTCAACAACTTTGTAACTAACCAACCTCAATTGGGACTATTACTTGACTTACCATCTAGGTCATCTCTAATGCATTTTGAATTATGAAAGAAAGTTTGTTAATGTCAGGAGGTTTTGGGCTTCAAACTCCAAGTTGAACTAAGTCACCACAAGAGAGTTAATTATCAAATAAATATTTTATATCTATATAATTACATTAATTTTCACATGGTTTGAATTAATATGCACATATTACATTTACAAATTATGGAATGATAATATAGAATTCAATTAAGAAACTTCAAATTCATAAGTCTTTAACCTTAACACAACCCCTTTCATGGTTTTTTTTCCATTCTCCCATATTGTTTTTTGTGATTGGGATTTGGCTCTTACTACCTTTGGCCCCTCTTCTTATTTCCTTGTTTCTTAATTTGTAAGTGAACATAAGAAGTATGAAATACACTAAACTAAAACTCATGCATGAAAATCAAGTGAAGCTTGTGTTGATCACTTAAAAATTTGTTAGATGTTTCAATTCAAGAGTCATAAGGCTCCTTAATTCATCCACAAGAATTTTGTTGCTTACTTTCACAACTTCATCACAACTAATTCTTTCTCTTCTAGTTCTCCCACATGTGTTACACACATTAACTAATTTTTACAAGTTGCACCATTTGCAATAAAAAATAACCAACATGCCCGATCATTAATTTTAACCTATGAATTCCATATGCCCACAACCTCCTTCCCCATAATTTTTTTCTAACCAAACAAGAAAATTAGGGTTACAAAGTTTTCAAGAACACAAATTTCCAATGAAGGTTTTAAATAGAGAAAACAAAACTACAATACCCTTTTAATTTTTCGTCTCCACCTTCCTATAAACACTTTAGGTCTTAGCCTTCTCATTGTGTTCATTACAAGGAAGTGGCTTCAACATGAATCTTTTAATTGAATTATCATACTTTGTCATGTGTCACTTCCTAGGGTGACAAACATGTTGGTTATTTGATTAATTTCTACAAAAATTATTTAATCAGTAGTTAGGTACAATTGGGCAACATTAGCAAATACAAAATATTTCAACATACTAGTGTCCCAACAACTAGCAACAACTCCCCCCTTCCCCCACCTTCCCCTCAACTAAAATGTTGTACTTCTATGCACTATGTAAACCACCCATGGTCTCATTCACAATTGGGGTTCCAAAAATGAATGTTTAACTTTTAAAATACTCCAAAATCCAACTTGGAATTTTTTATTTATTTAGCTTATAACAATTGTAGTGTATTATTGTATGCCAAGGGATAAAATGATGTCTTGTTAAATTAATAAAAATATTTAAGCATAGTTTGAATACGATGTACATGTGTTTTTTAATCTTTTAAATTATATATATATAACTCCTTTCTTTATAAAAATAATCAAAAGGAATATAAAATCATGCAATTGATTTCAAATGTTTTATACAAGAAAACCATGTTTTTGTTTATCCAAGTACACGTTCATTGAATGAACTTGATGAAAAAATCATATGAAAATTTCAAAGGCTTGAAGTTTTGAACCAAAGGAAAGGAAAAGGTTCATTTTTCTACCATGTGACTAGTTGTTTATGTTCATTAGGCTCATAATTTATAGTTCTAGGTGTATTTCACATGTGCAGGAAATAATCATGCAAAACAACATGTTTAATTGTTCATAGAAGCTCATTTTGGCATTTTCTATGTTTATGCTTGCTTGTAAACCAAAATATTGATGTACACATGTGAAAAATCATCACCGTCACATGAATTATCTTATCTTGGATTGTTCCATTTTTCTCACTCAAAATTTTTCCATGTAAATTTTATGTGTAAAAAATAGCCCTAAAAAAGTCCTAAAGTCCATATTCTTTTTTAAGAACCCCAATGTGAATGATCCCTAATAATCTTTTAGGTCACAATAACAATGGTTATAATGCCATATCTCATTCAATTGGGTCCTCTCAACTCAAAATTGTTTAGTTCATTACTACATCAATTTATGTATAAATACATACATATTTATATCCAACATTGTGATACCCATGCCTCACACATTTCCATCATTTTGAATTATAAGATTATGTGGTTTTGTTAAGAGTTCTAGTTATTATCGTTTGTTGTGATAATAATTCCAAGGTGGAACTTAACTACCATATTCATGGCACCACTATTAAATTGAACCAAGAAAAAATGCTCAGGATTATCACGAAATTACAATAAATGGGGTTACATTTCATTTGAAGAAGCTAGTGAGGATTATTTGCAAGGAATAATGTAAGTAATGAAAAATTTCAAGGATGAAGCTAATGTTCATTTTGCCAAAATGGCCCTTATAACAAATATGGCTTGAAAACATGAAGTGATACACATGATAACACCATTTTTTAATTTATTTTTTTCAAATTTGTTTGAATCATGTTGATAAAGGGCATAACATGTAATTGTCAAATATGTCGTTATTAATATTGATAATAGTTGTCAAATTATTGACTTTGGAAGATACTATTTTGATGAATAAGTTGCAGAAAAGGAATTTATGTTGATTATAAGAAGGAAAAGGGAAATGAAGTTCTTTCAAGGAAACAGGTGAGGAGAAGACAAGCAAAAAATGTGTGTTGCCAACAATATTATGGTCATAGTGAAATATATAAAGTGTTTACTTTTGTCAAACTAATTATGTTTGATGTAAATTTTCATGGAATAATTCCATAAAGGAAATTCTTTTGATTTAGATCTTCATATGTTATTTATAGTTATTTGAATTCTACTAAAATTTATGGTACTTTGCAACAAATCCACTTTATATCTATATTTATGTTAGTGTATGCTAAGAATAATGAAGCCACCATTGAAGGGGAATTTTTTGTGTTGAATGATTTCGAATATAAGTTCATCAAATGAAAAATATATTCAATAAATATGTGAGCTTTACAAAATAATTTTCAATAGATTCAATAGCATGATATCTTGATAGAATAATATATTTGCATATTAACTAGCCAAAAAGTTATTTGCCTCATATGTAGTAAAAAGTCAAGATACTTTGTGATGAATTGGACAAATTGAGTTATATCGGACCATAATGAAATATATAGTTCATATCATTGTCAAAATTATTATATTTGACACAAATTTTATATTTAGTATAATGCATTTATATATTTGTTGCAATGACTAAAACAATCAAGTGCAATAATGTCACAGTGCAAACACAATTTACAAAGGGGATGGGAAACCTTTGTGTGTGCAATTACACTTTTTTTTTCAATGTTTCACTTCATATAAGGCAATTATAAATGAAGTTTTATTAGTTTCAAACATTTCACACTTTTGGAAGGAAACAATGTCATGATACCAACTTTGGGTTTACGACCAAGGTTGGGTCAAAACAAGGGAAATGCGTTGAACATGAAGCCAAGGTAGGTCATGAGTCAAATGTACTTTCAAAATGAATGAAATGTGTGTGAGAGTGCAAAGGAGGAACCCCAAAAACTCCCAAGTGCAATCCCATTTTGAAAATTATAACCTTTATAAAACTTTTGGGATAAGGTTTTAGGATCAACTCTTGTTCAAATCAAGCAATTTTTAAATCATTGACTACGTCTCAATGTAAGATGCAATGTGATGCGTAAAAGTTATAATCATTTGAATAATTGAAATGGCCAAGTGACAAATTTGACTCCCTCTTAGTTATAATGTGATTAAGAGGCCAATTGATATTTTCTTGAAAAGAATTGTATGTCATTGGAATCTTTTTTTAAAAGGTTACAAGATAAAATAATATGTCATCCCAATGAAATATCTTTGAAAGAAGAATGAACTCCAAAATTTGAAAGTTTTCACTTAAAAATTTCAAAGCTTTCATTCTTGATGTAATAACCATTGGTAGTTGCATGATAATTATAGGGAGCACAATCCCCTTGAAATGATCTTGGTGGTCATGAAGTATGCGTGAATGAGCATGATTATAACATGTCCCAATTCATATGAATTGAAAAAAAAAAACATGAATAATATAAAAAAAAATATTTTTTGCAAGGGTTTGGCACGTGTGTTGTAGAATGTGTTAAAATTGTCAATAGTGAAAATTGAAGTGAATGGTTTCAAGATGATAACACAATTTAACTAGAATTGCATGTACTTCAATTTTAAGAAGAAAATGTATAAAAATTAAAAGGTGGCAAATGTGAAAGTTCTTTGAGCAATGGAATGGATATGTTTTCTCAACAAGACATTGACTTTAAAGTCACACCTAGCCTACATGCAACCAAATAGTTGGGTAAAATCATAAGGACAAGTTAAAGGATTATGTGCAACTAGATCACTTTTATTTGCAAGAAAGGTCATTAAAGGAGGCAAAAAAGTGAGCTTGCTACTTAGTTGTTGTGGTCATTACATTTCCTTGGTTAAAAGTACAATTTGAACATGTTGAAGAAGCCCAATGAGCTTCAATGAAGTTAGGGAAAGTGATACTTTTGTGCTTCGTACAATTAGAACCCTTAGAGTGACCTCAATTCTTAAGTATCAACCTTTTGAAGGGTTCAAATGTCTTTTTGCCTTCTTTCATAGGTTAAAATTTCAACATGGTGAATTGAAAACATAAAAGTTATTTTGCAACTTCAAATATTAGTTGCACATTATTTTTGTATAAACATGTAAAAGACATCTATCTATCTATGAACGAAGGTAATTTGTTTGTTTTGTTTATCACATTGAATTTACCAAATCACAACGCCCTTGTTGTGTCCTTCATATTTAAAAAAAAGCCTTTGATGAGCAAGGGTGCATCAAATTGGTTTCATAATGTTTTTCAACCTACGGTGGAAAAGTTATTGAATATTGAAATTTTTCATTGAAAAATTATTCAAATAAAAATAAATTATAGAGGAATTTGGGTGCACTCTTTGTACTGTTGGAAAGTCCTTAGTGAGTAGGATTTAATGGAGGTGGTTTGGTAATTTTTGGACCTTAGGTGTGAAATATATTGAATTTTCAATAGTTTTCGTCATTGGAAATTCAATCAAATCACAATTATTTACTGTTTGGGAAGGAAAATTTAGTTTGGTAACCAGTTCACACTGGGACCAAGGGTACAGGCTACACAAGTATGTAGGGTAAAGCCCCTAGGGTGGGGGCATTCTCAAAATAAGGGACCTAGAATGAGGTGATAGGCGAGTTGGGGCCTAGCATTTAGGGAATGTCCCCCCACCCATGGGGTTTACCTATCCTAAAGCACTAGGCAAAATTGATCACGAACCAAACCTAAGTAAGTAAATCATGAGGTGTAGGAGTGGGAGGGACACCTATCATGCCTACTTCTTATAGGTGTAAGTACCCTCCCACTATTAAGGAATAGGCATAATTTCCCTCCCACTATTGAGGAGTAGGCATAAGATCCCCCCATTTTTCTAGGACGGAAATTGATGGAAATAAGGTGCCCTCCAAATACACAACAGATTTTCTCCAAGTGCTTTTATGAAACCGTATTAATGACCTGCCAGAAATTGTCCAGTGTATGTGGATGTAACCTTACAAAGCCTATTTTTTCATCCAGGAGCACGGATGATATTTCGTTTTTCATAATGTCCCCCTCCCTGTTTTGCCTCAGTTTCGCCACTAAATTTCTGGCAGGTCTTTACTTTATGTGGGGTAATGCCCTCGACCTAGGGCTTTACCTAACACATAAAGAGCTAGTCAAAAGGCGACACTAATTCCAAATTTCTGACCCAAAAAATTCCTTTTTTCTTAAAAAACGAGTCGCCAAATTTCACTCAGTTTTTAAAAAAATTTGGGGGTTTGAGTTTCGCCAGAAATTTTGTGTATTGGCTACACATTTAATTGGTCCTGTACAAAACTGTCGCCAGTTAACTCCAAATCGGCCTGGGGAGGCTCGCCATGCTGCTGCCACTGCACTACCAATTTGACCAAAAAAATCCACAGAGCCTGCAAATGGGTGTGAAAATGGGTTTGTCCTTTGGACTTGTATAGTTGCATTTTCTACAGTGATCCCACCAGGCCCAGTACAAAAAATCTGACTGGTTACCAAATGGTCAGCCTGGTGGGTTAGTACCATAGCCTAGGGTCAGTTTCCACATGCACAAAATGAATAATTAATATTTTTTTTCAATAATTAGTTCGTCTTTCTAAATTTGAAATAATTATTTTTTCATGATCTACTATGATATTGTGATATGAGGCGTGGAATTATTCAACTTATAGCCCGCAATTAATTATGATGGTTTTCAACACCTCAACTTCATATAAATCCCAAATTTTCATTTCTCTATTTTAAAGATTATTTAATGATGCAACCGACCCTAGGGTAAAGTAGTTAAAAAGGCTCTCACCTTATATTGCTCAATTTTGCATATGGGTGGGGCTGGGGAATTAATTAACACTCTATGTTGGGTGTGGTACATATTGGTAGGCCTCAAATAGGGGGTGTGGCTTGACATGGCCTTAAATGTTTTTAATTTTCACTTTCATATTTGGTTTATAGTCAAATTTGGCTATTCTTCATTTGAATGATTGCTATTTTGGCTAAATCATCAAATTGAAAAAAAATTAAAAATTAGAACTCTATGGCACACAAACTATATTCCATATATTTTATGCTTTAGTACATTGAAGCATATGTTTACAAGTTCAATATATCATGGTTTAAGATATTGAAAATACAAAAGTACATAGCTATATCTTTGGAGGAGGAGGATTTTGTTCCTTTCCAACAATGACAAATTTGGCTAAACAAAATAGTCACCAAAACATGTAAGGACTAACACATTTATAATTTTGCATTTTATATATGAAACTAACGCATTGATTTCATGGTCATGAACATTCTTTGGTGCCCTACACCAATTGGTCAAATGTTTTAAAATTATTGAACCATTCAAGAATAACTTCTAATTGATCCACCAACAACATTGAATATTTTCTAGTAATCGCTTCTTGATCCATCACAATATATATTAGTTAATCAACTACGTAACATGTTCACTAGCCTATGTGACAATATAATTACTCAATCCACATCTATGCTTCATCCCCACCATCACCTTAATGTTACCTTTTGTATCAAAAACACTAAGCTATGAAAATATAAAACCTTGGACATCTAAAAATAATCACCTTTTGGAAATTTAATGCTTGTTATAAGATAACTTGTTGTTGCCTCATTTAAATTATACATTCTTGAATTATTATTATTATGAGTCAAGCTTCATTAATATTTAATAACCACTATTGTTTTATTTTATTTCAAGGTGCATTTGGCTTTGACCTATTTGGAGTGAAAATTTATTGTGTTATTTGTAGAAATATCACCAAGATAATGATGGCGTGTTCTTTTCTTACATGTGTAATTTTGAACATGGAGAATAAGAACACATGTTCATGTGTCAATAATCATCATTTGAAATAGCTTACTAAGATAACAAAGGGTGGGTGACCAACATAATGACATAAGAATGTGTAAGTTGAGGTGTGGCTAAGAAGAACATAGGCTTTATTGAAGGCAAAATTTAACGTTTTTTATAAGCCTTACAAACTTTGGGTAACTTTGGCTTGTGGAGGCAACTTTGTTAATGCACACCTATTTAAGAAAATTGATTTTTAGGTTTGCATGACTTGTTCGCACTCACAAATATATCTTTATCAAAAGTATGGAAATCTTGGTTTGGTTTGTGAACTTTGAAGGCCACAATTAGGTTCCTTTTGTTAAATGTTGTTGTAGTCCACCAACACGAGCTAGGATTACTACTGGGCTTAATGTCTAGGTTTCTCTCATGCCTTTTGATTTATGAACAAGAGGTTTGTTACCGTGGGGAGGTCCATGTCTTCAAATTCCAAACTTGAACTAATTCATTGGAGGAGGATCAACTATGAAATAAATGTCTTATGGTTGTTAAATTATGTTAATATTCACTTGGTTTGAAATATTGTTCATGTACTACATTTATAGTCCAAGTTTATGTTCATTCCCAAGGATATCAAATTGATTTGATTAGAGATAAGTTGGAAGAATTAGGTGCGTTCTAATTATTAAATAAAAATATTGCATAATAAGAACACTAATACGGCTATATAACCTTGTTTTGTTTGGATTTAAAGTCACAACATTGTTTTTTCACATTCAAATGTATGTTGGGGAAAGTTGTTTTGTAATTACAGATGAAACACCCAAGTGGGTGGGACTTTAGTAAAAAACATAACTAAAGATTCTACCAAGGATTAAGATGTTCAATAATAATGTCATGGTGCAAATTAAAGAAAAAATTAAGAAGGGATGGGAAGCTTATGTGTGCGCAATTACACATTTCTTTTGGTCTCATTTCACATAGGTAAACTGTAAGTGAAATTTTATTAATTTCGAATATTTCACATCATTGAGGCAGGACGAGATAAATGAGTTCAATATGAGGCCAATGCAAGTCATGGCTCAAACACATTCCCAAAATGAATGGAAAGTGTGTGAAAGTGCAAAGAAGGAATTGCAAAGACTTTCAAAAGCATTCCCATTTTGGAATTATGACCTTTATAAAAAATTTGGGTTAAGTTTTGGGAATCAAATCTTTTCCAAATCAATTGATTTTTGAATTATTAAATAGGTTTCAATGAAAAATATAATGTGATGGTTGAAAGTTATGGTGATTTGAATAATTGGAATCATTTTGTGAAAAAATTGATTCTCTATTTTATAACATGATTTAAGGGGCCAATTGACATTCAATATAGATTTTTATAGGTAATTGGAAAGCTCTTTTTAAGGGCTACAAGATTAAACATAATATCATCCTAATCAAACATCTTTTGATAAAATTACAAACTTTCAAAAAATTCAAAGTTCCAATTTGAAATTTTCGATAGTTCAACTTTTGGGAGTTTTAGAAAAACATCATTTTGATGCAAGTCCCATTATGAAAGCTCTACAAAAATGGTAAGAAATGCAATCCCCTTGAAGTGGTGTAGGATGTGGTGCAATCTATGTGAATGGACATGGCTATCTTGTGTCCCAATTCATATGAATTGAATAAAGTATGAAATAATAATGAAAATGACTTTTGCAAGGGTTATGCACATGTGTTGTGGTAGAATGTGTTAAAATTATCATAATTAGTGAAAATTGAAATCAAAGATTTCAAAAATGAAAAAAATTATTTAATTATATAGTTGCATTTATTTGAATTTTAAGAAGAAGACATTAAGAAATAAGGTGGCAAATGTGAAAGTTCTCCATGTGATGACTAGATCACATTGGACAATTATGTTCCAATTGTGTAGTCCCAACAATGTCTAGGAGGTGCAATCTTTTATAAACAAGGGGTGTGTCACACTGGGGCCTTGCCATTTACATTAAAAAAACATCTTAAAGAAAAAGAAGAATTATGGAAACTCAAATATATTACCATGTAAAAATATAATCTTCAAAAAATTCTCCAAAAGAAACCAAAATCCTTCAAGATATTATAGCTTTATAACTAATTTCAACTTTCAACATAAGCCAAAATATCATTTTTCAAAAATCCTCATATAAAAATAGACCTATTACCTAGGGGTCAAAATCCCTTAAGCTACTATATTC
>Ga0116227_10010375_pt1 | contig 16310 bp, 18 predicted proteins | sample S1TSphgellanicum_FD_89693 | JGI IMG/M metagenome (GOLD analysis project Ga0116227, IMG submission 89693) | Host-associated microbial communities from peat moss isolated from Minnesota, USA - S1T2_Fb - Sphagnum magellanicum MG | ecosystem: Host-associated > Plants > Peat moss > Unclassified...
CCGCCGGCATACAGGGTATGGATGCTGACCTGCTGGGGATCGAGCCCCGCGGTCTTCGCCGCATTCGCTTGATCGAAGGTTTGAAATTGATCGCCTGCCCAAATCTCGCAGCCGGTCGCGGTCAGCTTGACGACCGCATCGAGGGGTTCAATGGGTGCATGAGCGAGATACGGAAACTCGAAGCTGGCCGACAACTTGTGCGTCGCATCGCGGATCGCCGGTATGGCGTCGCCCTGGCGGCGCGCGGCATGCCCTGGCTGCTCGGCAAGCGCCCGGTATTCCTGCATGATGGCCGCAGAGCTGCGTTTCTCCGCTTGGGTGTCGTCCCAAGCCACTTGCAGCGCGTCGCGACCGAGTTTAGCGGCCCAGAAGTTCTTGGCAATCACTGCGACGCCTTTGGGCACCTGCACCACTTTGACCACCCCGGGGATGGCAAGCGCCGCGGTTGCATCGAATGACTGAACCGATCCGCCAAACAGCGGCGGGCGCTTGAGCAGTGCAACCAGCGTACCCGGGAGCGCGACATCCAGCGTGAATTGGGCGGTGCCATTGACCTTCTGCGGCACATCGACTCGCGGCACCTGCTGCCCGATCAGTTTAAATTCCGCCGGGGTCTTCAGAGTGACCTTATCGGGTATGGGCAACGCGGCCGCCCGGGTCACCAGCGATCCATACGTGGCCTGCCGCCGGCTGGCGGGGTGATAGATGATGCCCTTGTCGACATCAAGATCCGTCACCGGTACGTTCCACTCATTGGCTGCGGCCGTGAGCAGCATGGCGCGGGCCTTGCTTCCGGCTTCTCGGAGTTGGTTCCAGGAATTAGCCATCGCCGAACTGCCGCCCGTACCCTGGACGGTGCCGAACGCCAGGTTGGCGTAGCGTTTCGCATCGGCGGGCGCGCTTTCGACGCGCACCAGCGTCCAGTCGGCGTCGAGTTCCTCTGCCAGTACGGTTGCGATCCCGGTGTAAGCACCCTGCCCCATCTCCACATGCTTGGCGATCACCACTACGCTGTTGTCGGCGCCGATGCGCACGAACGCATTGGGCGCAAACGGCGATACGGCGGCGGCCGCAGTCAGTGCGGTGGCGCGCCGGGTGGTGCCGGCCCATGTAAACCCGATGGTCAGAGCCGCGCCGGCCGCGGTGCCGGCATTCTTCAGAAACGCGCGCCGCGACGTTTGCGCGAACTCTTTGGGATCAGTACTCATGCCGAGGCCTTCATCGACTGTGCAGCCGCGTGAATCGCCGCGCGAATTCGCACATAGGTTGCACATCGGCAAATATTGCCACTCATGGCGGCATCGATATCGGCATCCGTCGGTGTAGCGTTCTGCTGCAACAGCGCCGTCGCGGACATCACCTGTCCGGATTGGCAGTATCCGCACTGCGGCACCTGCAATTGAATCCAAGCTGCCTGCACGGCCTTGGCCGGAGCACTGCCCAAACCTTCGATGGTGGTCACTTCGCGACCGGCGACCGCTGATACCGGCAGCACGCAGGAGCGCGTGGCCTTACCGTCCAGGTGTACCGTGCAAGCCCCGCAAAGCGCCATACCGCACCCGAACTTGGTTCCCGGCAAGCCGGCGACTTCGCGAATCGCCCAGAGCAGCGGCATGGTCGGATCAACATCCAGCGTGGTCGCCTGTCCGTTGAGCGTGAACGAGGTTGTCATGAATCACTCCGTGAGTTGAGGCCGCATCTTACAAAGTAAGGTTATATCGTGTCAGATATAACGGCCCGGCCGCTGCCGCTCAGCCGAGATTCAGATCCGTCGATTGAATGCGCCGCACGCCCGCAGCCGCCATGGCCTGCCAGGCTTTGGCCACCGATCCGTTGGAGTCGACACCGCGGCACGCATCCTCGATCACAGAGGTCTCGAAGCCAGCCTTGCGCGCATCGAGCGCGGTCTGCGCCACACAAAAATCCGTGGCCAGTCCCGATACGAACAATCGGTTGACTCTCCGTTCTTTGAAATAGCCCTCGAGCCCGGTAGCCGTCTTTCCATCCGCTTCACGGAAGGCGGAATAGCTGTCCACATCCGGGTGGAAACCTTTACGAATGATGAGCTCAGCCTGCGGAATACTCAGATCCGGCACGATCGCCGCGTCCTCCGTGCCCTGAATACAGTGATCCGGCCACAGCACTTGGTTCCCATAGGTCAACTTGACCGAATCGAGCGGCCGATGGCCCGGGTACCTCGAAGCAAACGACACATGGCCCGGCGGATGCCAATCTTGCGTGAGCACCACGTTGCTAAAGGCTGCGGCAATGTGATTGATGACAGGCACCACATCCCCGCCTCCCTGGATGGCCAAAGAACCTGAAACGAAACAGTTCTGCACGTCAACGACAATCAGTGCGCAGCTTTGATCGAGCTTAATGTGATGCGCAGCGGCCCTCGCCCAAGCCCGCTGACCCAGTGCGGATAAAATGCCGGTGGCTGCTAGGGCACTGAGCGCTGTCCTACGATTCATCCCAGCGATATTATCGCCAAAACCTTCGCGGCAGCCAGATGCGGAAAGCCCAGGCTTGTTTTTCAACGAAGAGAGTGTCATGGCTGCATCGGAAAAATTGAACACGCTCCGTAGGATGGCCGTTCTCGGCGGTATGATCTTGATGATTGCACAGCTCGCGACGGCGGACGAAGTTCCGAGCGAGGCCTGGGCGGCCCATGGGCAGTTCACCTACGTAGAGCAAGAAGTCTCGAACTTCAACGCGCCCTACGCGGGACCCAATAGTTTGACGCCGCGCCGCGGGAAGGAGACGACCGATTTGACGTTTTACTTGGGCGCGCGGCTGTGGAAGGGCGCAGAGTGGTGGATCAACCCGGAACTCGATCAGGGGTTCGGCCTCAACAACACCTTGGGCGTCGCCGGATTTCCCAGCGGGGAAGCTTATAAGATCGGCGATAATCAACCCTATTTCAGGCTGCCGCGCGTGTTCGTTCGTCAGACAGTCGACCTGGCGGGCCAGCGCGAAGCCGTGGAGGCGCAGGCCAATCAGCTCGGCGGCGATCGAAGCGTCAATCGGTGGGTCTTCACGGTCGGTAAGTTCGGGGTCGCGGATATTTTTGATGTCAATCAATATGCGCACGATCCGCGCAATGATTTCTTGAACTGGTCAGCCATCGATGCCGGCTCTTTCGATTACGCTGCCGACGCATGGGGATATACCGTCGGCACCGCCGCCGAGTGGTACCAAGGCACATGGACCACGCGTCTCGGCATCTTCGATCTGTCGACCGTGCCGAACAGCGCACATCTCGACCCCGGATTCCACGAATTTCAAATGGTGACCGAACTCGAAAAGCGCCATACCCTGCTCGATCGGCCCGGCAAACTCATGGTCACGGTGTTTGACAGCCGCGGCCGCATGGGACTGCTGGATTCCGCGGTGCAACTGGCTCAAGCGACCGGGCAGCCCGTGAATATCACCGCCGTGCGGCAATACCGCAGTCGGTTGGGGGTCGACCTGAACCTCGAGCAGCAATTGATCCAGGATCTCGGTTTTTTCGCACGCGTTGGCAAAGCGGCAGGCAATGTCGAAACCTACGAGTTCACCGACATCGACCGCTCGGTTGAGCTAGGAGTGTCTCTTGCGGGAACCCGCTGGCACCGCGAGCACGACACTTTCGGGCTCGCTGCCCTCGTAAACAACATCTCCGCGGATCGGCAGCGCTACTTGAATGCCGGCGGACTCGGCATTCTGGTGGGAGATGGGCAACTGCCGCATCCCGGGCCAGAGCAGATACTGGAACCCTACTACAGCGCCCAGCTTTTCTCGCACGCCGAGCTGAGCTTCGACTACCAGTGGGTGGATCACCCCGCGTACAACCGCGATCGCGGCCCCGTGTCGATCTATGCGGTGCGCTTGCATGCGCAGTTTTAGCCCTCATGGCTGACGCGCGATTCGGGTCGTTTCCGGCAGGCATCGCCGTCATCTTTGGCGCGGGCGGGGGCATTGGAGGCGCCCTGACCGAAGCTTTGAGTGACGCAGGTCATTTCGAAACCGTGATCGGCTTCAGCCGCACGACGACGCCTTCAATCGATCTGCTCGACGAAACCAGTCTGGCAGCGTCGTCAAGGTTCGCCGCCGCCGCCGGCACGCTGCGCTTGGTGATCAACGCCACCGGATTTCTTCACGATGAGCAGCAGGTGCCCGAGAAAAGCTGGAACGACCTTGACGCGGCGAAACTCTCGCGTAGCTTTGCTCTGAATGCCATCGGACCTGCCTTACTGATGAAACATGTCCTGCCCTTATTTCCCCGCAAGGGCAAAGCGGTGTTCGCGACGCTGTCTGCCCGCGTCGGGAGTATCGGGGATAACCGCTTGGGCGGCTGGTATGGTTACCGGGCATCCAAAGCGGCGCTGAATCAATTGGTCAGGACCTCCGCGATCGAATTGCGACGCAGCTGTCCCGAGGCGCTGTGTATCGCGCTGCATCCCGGCACCGTCGCGACCGCCCTGTCCGCTCCATTTGCAAAAACGGGGCTGAACGTCCAAGCGCCATTGGACGCGGCGCAGCGGTTGTTGGCCGTCGTCAACGGGCTCGGCGCCGACTCCAGCGGCGGGTTCTTCGATTGGCGAGGCGAGCGCGTACCTTGGTAGACACGCCACTTGCCAGACCCCGCATCGTTGCCTGGCTGGGCTACGGCGGGTTGCTACCATTCCTCGCCTTGGGGGCGCTGACATGGGTCGACGGCGAGCGAGTGGCGCTGTGGCATGGAATGCTTTGCGCCTACGGAGCCGTGATCTTGAGCTTCGTCGGCGCATTGCACTGGGGATTCGCGATGCTACTCGAGGGCATCCCTACTTCTGCGCGCACCGCGTTGTTCGCGTGGAGCGTGATTCCCTGTTTGATGGCATTTGTGTCGCTCGCCCTACATTCGCTGCTGGGAGCTATCCTGTTGGTCGCAGGCTTTGTCCTGCATTATTGGTGCGACCTCCGCCTCGCGGCAAGCGTTCCAATGCCTGCGTGGTATCTTCCTTTGCGCCTTCGGCTCAGCGTCGTTGCCATCCTGTGCATTGCGGCCGGTGCCCTCGCCTTCTTCAAATGACTGTAGGAGAGAAACTCGATGCCGAATAAAATCTGTTTCATCGAACTTCCGGTTGCAGCCGTCGGCCCCACCAAACTGTTTTACGAGAGTGCTTTTGGATTTGCGATGACTGATTTTGGCCCGACTTATTCATGCACGATGAACGGACAACTGGATCTGGGTCTGCAAGGCGATGCCCAGGAAGCCACTCGCGCTGCGTTGCCGGTCATTCTGGTAGAAGCGCTCGAGGATGCTGAAAGGGCCGTCAAGAAAGCCGGGGGTATCATTACCAAGGCAGCGTTCAGCTTTCCCGGCGGCCGGCGGTTTCACTTTCAGGATCCGTCCGGCAATGAGCTGGCAGCCATGCAAACCGAGTGAAAAAAATGGCGGAGCCCGCGAGGACCCCGCCATTCCTGCTCGTATAGTCACCCACAGACCAAGGTCGTCCGCCAAGCAACTGCATCGGAGCGTCCATCCGTTGGACTCGGTCGCGCGCGTGGCGAAAAGCCTGCGCGCATCCTGCTATGGCATCCCGGCCAGTACGAGGTGCAGACTAACGATGAACCTCGCCACCTGCCAGCGCGCCCAGAGACGCGACCGAACCAACGTTTGTATGTGCCACTTGGATCACCTCCTTCGGTTGCCGTGGGCTCATCGTCGGCGCGTGCCGCCCACTGAAGCTGCGCGCCCCAAAACATTGCCCCAAGAATGACCTCGATTGCGACGCCAGTAAAGAGCAAGGGCTCGCAAAGCGCGCTGCCGCACAGACGGCGAGCTGCCACACATACAGCATGATCCAGTTATCAAATTGCAGGAAAGAGCCAATGAAACGCAAACTTGACGGTGCCGGGGTCGGATCGCATGTGAATCGTCCTTTGATCGCGGGACTCGCGCTTGACATCTTGGAACCCGCAACACCTGACCCCGCTCTGTCAGCAGAAATCATCTGGACCAAAGCCGCTCACAAGCGATCCGCCGAATCACGTCAATCGAGAATCGCAAGAGCCGCCTACTTCCTGTCGGAAGCACGTGGTTTCGAGCCCGGACATGACGAGGAAGATTGGCTGCTTGCACAGATGCAAGTCGACGCGCTCGACGCGGGCGTCTTTTAAGCTCAGCCCAACCCTCGACGGTAGGACACCACCATGGAAGCGGACAGGTATAACGCCATGATGACGACCACGAGGTCCCATGACGAAACCGCCGGGAGCATCCGCAACTTCTCGCCCGCCGCCCAAAGGAAGAAGACACCTTGAAAAAGCCAGAAGGTGGCGGCGCCGGATTCCGAGATGACTCGACGAAACACTTCATCGCTGCGTCTCCAGACGGCGATGTTGAGGGCGGTTTGGATGGCGAAGCTCAGCCCCAAAGCCCATAAGCTCAGCAGTCCCCACTTGGGCGGCAACGGGGATTGGGTTTGCATGACGATGACCGGAGTAGCGAGCATCGCGCCGGCCAGCAGCAGAACGCCGCCTTGCAGCCCGAAAAAGACGGCCTGTGCGCGGCTCACGGGCCGGCTGTAGTCAGGAGACCGCGGATTGGCGAGTATGGCCTGGCCCCTTCGTGTGCATGCCAACACACTCGTGGCCAATCCGATTCCCAGAAGAAACGCTGCGAGGGTCAGGGCAAGTAAATCAGACCAAGAAAGATCTTTCACGTGGGAGTTCTTGATGAAATGCCCGACTTCCCATCCGGTCACCAGTCCGAAGCAAGCTCCGGCGACTGACAGGGCGGCCAAGGTCGAGATGCGGCGTGTGCCTGTTTCTTGGGTTTTCATCTTAAGACTCCTCGCTTTGCATAAGGTCGGTCATCGGGCCGGAATATCTCTTCGACCGACAATTCAAAGAGATCCGCGATTCGAAACACCAGCGAGAGACTGGGATCGTGTTTTCCTGTCTCGATCGCATTGATGGCCTGCCTCGACACCCCTAGGCGCTCGCCAAGGTCCGCCTGACTCCAGTCACGCTCCGCGCGCAAAACTTTCAAACGGCTCTGCATCAGCCAGGCAACGCGTTGCGGTCACAGAATGAACAGTGCATAGCTGCCCGCGGCATGGATCAAATTGCCCACCATAAAAATTTCGCTCAAGCCCAGGGCCAGGAGACTGACGAGCAGTAAGGAACGCGATCTCGGGTTGCCCCGCGCCTGCAGGCCAATCGCCAAAGCCACGGCACAAGGGACGATCAGCAATGCCCCCGCACAATCCGCGATCGCCCACATCAAAATCATGCTGCTAACCTACCTTGCGAAGCGTTAAAGTCAGGTTAACCTGACTTTACTGGGATGTCAAGCATACATATCTTTTAATCAGGTATACCTGTCATTACTTCAGAAATTGTGCGAGCACAAGGTTGCATCGACGTGCTTTTCGTTAAGGCTCAGATTCCCCGGTCAAAGCGACAAAGGTCGCCGCGCCGTCGCGTACCACGCGTACCAGCAGTGGCGCCTGAGGCGTTGGGGCCGTGATATGGCTGGTATCCAAAACATCGTTCAGCAGTCGGTCACCCGCCTGGGTGAGGAGATCGCCAACCTTCAGACCCGCCAGGGCGCCGGCACCGGCGGGACGCAACTGCGTGACAATCAACCCGTTGGGTTCGTCGCTGGCCTTGATGGCCTTGCGAATCTCCTCGGTGGTGTTCGCCACCCCGAGCCGCAACGCTGGCACCCACGTATCCTGATCGCCGTTCAGCGCCGGATCCGACGGCGGTTCGGGCAGCCGGCCGATCTTCAGTGCCACTGATTCGGTTTTTCCAGATCGGAACGTCGTAATCGTCACCAGCGTGTCGGGCGCGAGCCGCGCCATGATCTTGCTCAAATTCCTGAAAGTGACGCGGCGTGCGCCGATCGTCAAAAGCACATCGCCCGGGACGAAGGTGCCATGCGCAGGACCTGCCGCATCAACGGAACTCACGAGAGCGCCGGCGGGAGTCTTCATCCCCAAGGCCTTGGCGAGCAGCGGCGTGACTTCCTGGGCGCTGATCCCAAGATACCCGCGTTCGACGTGTCCCTTCGCTTCGATCTCGCCGATAACGGCCGATACGGTTTCGGCAGGAATCGCAAACCCGAGTCCCACGGAACCGCCGCTTGGCGAGAAGATGGCCGACGTAACCCCCACCACGATGCCGTTTGCGCTCAGCAGCGGGCCGCCGGAATTTCCGTGATTGATGGCAGCATCGGTTTGCAGAAAGTCGATGTAGGGATCGTCCTCGAGGCTGCGCGAGCGGGCCGAAATGATGCCTGCGCTCACCGATTGTCCCAGACCGAAAGGATTGCCGATGGCGATCACCGGATCACCGACGGAAACTGACTGGGAGGAACCGAGATGCAAGGCTTGCAGGTTGGCGCTATCCACCTTAAGGAGCGCGATGTCTGTCACAGGGTCCGATCCGAGAATCTTCGCCGGCAACTCGCGACCATCCGTCAGCCGCACACGGACCTTGAGCGCGGCGTTGATCACATGTCGATTCGTCACGATCAGGCCATCGCCGCGAATCACGAACCCGGATCCTAGCGAACCGGTCGGACGCTCATTTTCCGGCTGTCCCAACGAACCGGCGAGCAGTCGGCGGATCGCGGCACCTACATCACTGCCACTTTGGGCAGATGCCTGTTCTGCGGCGCGCGCACCGGCCCCGACATGTTTGTCCTCGACGATGACAGTGACCACGCTGGGCCCAACCCGCCGCACCAGTTCCGCATAATTTTGCGGAGTCTGCGCCGGCGCTGCCGAAGACCACAACAGAGCGCCCCACAGGCCGACGAGAGCCGCCGGCTGCAGCCCTAGACCAAGAAGTCTAGGACAACGCATCAGACAGGGAGACGGTCCAGGACGGCACAGCATTACGCAGCTTTGAGTCCTCTGTAACCAGTTTCCACTTCATCGCCGCCTCGAGCGCTTGTTTATGGGCGCGGTGAACTGCTCTCAGCTTGACCCGATGCGTGAGCGCATCGGGCAACTCAAGGGTGGTTTTTTTCATAGCCCATATTCCCATAAAACAATAAATATGTGGATTTCGGCCGATAGGCACAGCCGGCGCTCAAGCGCCGCCCGCCTTTGCGGCCATCGTCGCTTTGGCCCACCAGAGAAGTTCATCGAGCGCAGTTTTCGCCGATGGCAACAGATTGGCCTCGATCTGCGCGATCGGTTTGTTACCGAACATCGGATACACGGTCATGAAATCGACACCGCCGATATGAACCGCCGCGTGCGTCGACACCATTTGCAGCTCCACGCCGATCAATCGCAGATGTTCGATCGCACGCGACGCACCGGTTCCACCGTAGCCGATGGCGGTGAAAGGCTTGCGGTTCCACTCCTTATAAGCCTGGTCCAGCGCGTTCTTGAGCACGCCGGTGATCGAATGATTGTATTCGGCCACCACGAAGATGTAGCCGTCGAAGCGCCCGACGGTTTCCTGCCAACGAATGGCCTCTGGATTCTTGCTGGGCATCCACAGATTCGATGCCATCTCATCGAAGAAGGGCAGTGGGTGATCGCGCAGGTCGACCAGTTCCACCTCCATATCGCCACGCGCCTGGGCCTGCTTCAGGATCCATTGTGCCGGGGTATCGGCAAACCGGGTGGGACGGGTCGAACCGACGATGACGGCAATGCGGGGTTTTGAGCTCATGGTAACCTCATGTATGCTGGTTTCTTAAGGTAACCACATTACAAAGAGTCCCCAACGTTTGGAAGGAGGCACCATCTTGGAACTAGGTAACCGTGAAGATACCGCCGTCTGCGAGCACATCAGCCGCATGCTCGCGCGTATCAGCGATAAGTGGACTCTACTGGTGGTTCGCGCACTCGGCGTGGGCCCGCGCCGGTTCAATGCGCTGCGCCGTGAGATCGGCGAGATCAGCCAGAAAATGATGGCCTCAACGCTGAAAGAACTCGAGGAAAATGGCTTCGTGTCCCGGACCGTCACGCCCGTCACGCCACCCCAGGTTGAGTACGCGCTGACCGACCTCGGCAGGGAGTTCTTGAAGCCCGTTCAGACGCTGGCCGGATGGGTGGTTGCGAATTCAGCTCGCATAGATGCGGCCCGGGCCGACTATGCGAAGCGTCGCTCGGCAGCATAGCGGTGAGGTAGCGGCACTTACACTCACAGCGAAAAAGCGCAATAGCCATCTGAGCCGCCAATCACAGTTTTGTGCTTCATGGGCGTCAACCCACCCCCCCACTTTGCGTTTTGTGATTTATATGAAGCTTATCGAAACGGCTTGCATTTAAAGTCGCTGCTTTGCAGTTGCTCGTGGTTGCATAAACTTGGGAGTTGACGTGAAGAATTCGAAAACTTATTTGAATGCTGCGGGCCTGATAGTTGGCACAGTGATCTCTGTGCAATCACTGGCGCAGACCGCTCCGGTGCCGGGCCATCCGCGCGAGAACGAGGTCAATCAGCGGCTTGATAATCAGCAGGCGCGCATCAACCAAGGCCTTGCCAAGGGCACCATGACCGGTGCGCAGGCCGCGCGTGATGAGAAGCACGATGCGAATATCGCGCAGCGCGAGGCGGTCGACGAATCCAAGCACAACGGCCACATCACCAAAGCGGAGCAGGCCCGTTTGAACAAATCGGAAAACAAGAACAGCAAGCGAATCTATAAACAAAAGCATTCTTGAAACGAATGACGGACACATGGAGATCGTATGAAGTCTTTTAGCGCAATTAAAATTCTGGCTGCCACCGCGTTGTTGTCAGCCACCCTGTTGGGCGGCTGCGTCGTGGCACCGGCGCCCGGTTACTACGGCGGCGCAGTGGTCACCGTCGCGCCACCCGCACCGCGCGTTGAGGTCGTCGGCGTCGCACCGGCACCGGGCTACGTTTGGTTTCCCGGCTACTGGAGTTGGAACGGCGGCGCCCACATATGGGTTGGCGGCCACTGGGATGCGGGAAGACCGGGCTACTACTGGGCACCGCATGCCTGGGTTCGCTATGGCGGAGGCTGGCGATTGGCGCCCGGACATTGGGTACGCCGGTAACGGACACGGTGTTGGGGCATTTCACCCTGGAGCTATCTCATTCCGCGGGGCCCGCGAACAGAATTAGGTTGCCGTCCAAATCGACCACCACAAAGGTTCTCGCTCCCCATGGCTCTTTTTTCAATGATTGATGGAAGTTTACACCGGCGCTCTGCAAGTCCAGGAACAGCTGCTTGATCTCCACCGCTGAGTCGACGGTAATCGACGCAGACAGTATCGTTTCCCGCGTTCTGATATCACCCACGAAGACAGGCTCGCAAATCAGCCTCAAGTTGAGTCGGGCGTTGTCTCTTCGAACCTGCGCGTAGAACGGAGGATCGCCATACACGAAGGCCACTTCAAAGCCAAGATTGGATGCGAAGAAGTCGCACGAAGCTTTCACGTCGGTGACGTACAGCTGTGCTTCAATGGCGCTGAGCACAGGCGCGCGTTGACTCGATGTTTTTGAAGTCGTCATAAAGGAAAATCCTTTTTTGAGCGCCTGCCAACTTTCGAATCCTCGTTGCCGCGCAACCAGCTCCTGCGCATCGCGGAGCTTGAACGCAGCTGCCAGGATCTGCGGATCGTCAAGATGCTGAAAGCGCGGCAGCAGTTCCCGGATCGGCGCGGCGACCGGGTGGTACCGATCACGATGCCAGCGAAGATACTGTTTGGCTTGCTTCTTGAGGTGGTCGAAGTTCGTCATGGGCGCATGGTTTGACTACGTAATGTAGGTGGGCAATGCCCCTTCGGCCGTAGCCGATGCGCCCTACTGCAGCGCTTGCATGATGGTGGGCGCTGCCTACGTTGTCAATTTGGCTGGCCTGACGGCTGCCGAAACTTAGAATTTGCGACGCAATTGCGTGCCGTCAACGATGGCGCTGTGATTGTTTCGACCCATGACGGTGCCGCCCAGCCGTCCGATGGTTTGAGGACGCGGCCCACCTATCGGAGTATTTCTGGTCACCGAAGGGGCTTTCGACATCGGCATGGCATCACGCTTGGGTAGTCCTGGGCTGCGCACATTCGTGGCACCGGTTGTCACGCCAATTGCGCCAACGGCACGGCTGGTCTGGCCGAGCATTCCTCGAGATTGCGTGTTCGTGAGCGCTCGAACTCGAGCGGCGTTGGCGTTCGCGTTCGTGGGTATCCCGCGCGGCGATACCGAGGCTGAATGACGAGTTTTTGATACTGCCGCGGATGGTGCGCGGCCACGAGGCAGCACCTGAGTGGCCGGGCGCTTCGCTTGTTTTGCCGTATCCGCCACCCTCGCGGCGCCGCTTGCAGCATGACCCTCATCGGGCGCGAGGTTGCCAGCATGAGACGGGCAAATCCCCAGGAAACAGGTCAACCCCCACGCTGCCCAAGAGAGCGGGGCGGATCTGCTAGGTCGTCTCATCGGCCAGCTCGCTCGGTGGCCTGGGCTCACCCGGATTCGGTTTCTCTTTGCGCAGAAACACCAACTGCAGTGCCGGCACAACCACCAGCAGCATGATGGGCCCCAGCAGCATGCCGCCGACGACGACGGTGGCCAGCGGCCGCTGCACTTGACTGCCGATGCCGGTCGAGAACGCGGCGGGCACCAAGCCGATGCAGGCGGACAACGCAGTCATCAGCATGGGTCGCATACGTTTCTCAGCGGCGTGGCCCATGGCCTGGACAGGAGCCATGCCCTGCTGCCTCAACTGGTTGAAATAAGTGATGACCAGAATGCCGTTCATCACGGAAACGCCGAACAGTGAAATGAAACCGATGGCCGCCGAGACGCTGAACGGCAACCCCGCCACGAACAATGCCAACAGGCCGCCGCCGATGGCAAAGGGTATTCCGGCCAGCGCCAATAAGCTGTCGCGCACCGAATTGAAAAGACTGTAGAGCAAAATCAAGATCAGCGCCAAGCTCATGGGCACAAACACGGCCAGGCGTTGTTTCGCCAGTTGCAGATCCTCGAACTCGCCGGCCCACTCCAGACGATAGCCGCGAGGAAATTTGATGTTGTGAGCGATCCGCTCCTGCACGTCCGCGACCGTACTGCCGAGGTCTCGTCCGCGAACGCTGAACTTGACGGGAATGTCGCGGTCCATGGCCTCGTGATAGATGTAAGCCGGTCCGGTGTCGAGCGAAATCGCGGCCAGCTCACGCAACGGGATGTACGCATTCGCACCCGAAGCTGTCTGATATCCCACCTTGATGTTGCCGATCGCCTCGATGCTGGAGCGGTACTGCGGCGCCAGCCGGATGGTAAGGTTGAAGAAGCGGTCGCCCTCCAACACCTGCGAGGCGACCGCACCGCCCATGGCCGCCTGGATTACCGTATTCACATCGCCGGTGTTTAGGCCATAGCGCGCCGTCTTGGTACGGTCGATCTTGATATTGAGGTTCGGTTGACCGAGCACGTGGAACACGCCCAGATCCTCGACGCCTTTGACCTGCGACATCTGTCCCATCACCTGCCGGGCCAGGTCCTCGAGCACTGTGAGATCCGGGCCGATGATCTTGACAGAATTTGCGCCCTTGACGCCTGAGATGGCCTCCTCGATGTTGTCCTGAATGTACTGCGAGAAATTGAACGCGACACCAGGCAGCGCTGTTTGCATTTCATGTTCGAGCTGTGTGGTGAGCTTTGCCTTGGTGAGGCCGTGGGGCCAATCATCGAAGGGCTTTAACGGTACGAACAGCTCCACGTTCGAAAACGGCGAGGGATCGCTGCCATTGTCGGGTCGCCCGTGTTGGGAGATGACGGTGACTATTTCCGGATGGCTCAGCAGTATTTCGCGCATCTTGCGCGTTGCCTCCGTGCCGGCATCCAAGGTCATGCTCGGAGGCAAGGAGGCGCGGATCCAAAAGTTGCCTTCCTCCAATGCCGGGAGAAACTCGCTGCCGAGGAACGGAATGAGGGCTCCGCACAGTGCAAGGAACGCGACGCCAATGGCCACCACCAGAGCGCGCCGCTCGAGCGCAAATTTCAGCACCGGCTTGTACGTGGCGTGCAATGCCCGTACCACGAAGGTCTCGACCTCCTTGACGTTCTTCGGCAGCAGGAACGACGACAAGACGGGCGTCACGGTGAAGGTTGCGATCAGCGCGCCGGCCAGGGCATAACCATAGGTGCGGGCCATGGGACCAAAGATTTGGCCCTCGACTCCTTGCATGGTGAACAACGGGCCGAACGCCGCGATGGTGATGGCCGTGGAAAAGAGAATGGCCTTGTCGACCTGTAAGGCCGAGATATAGATCAAGCGTAACCGCTTGGTCCAGGTCGAACCTTCGCGAGTCGGATCGGCGCCATACGTGCCTTCGTGCAGATCTTCGATCATTTGGTCTTGATCGTGCGGCGGTGCTTGAAGATTACGAAAGATATTTTCGACCAGAATGACTGCGGCATCGATGATGATGCCGAAATCCACCGCGCCCACCGACAGCAGGTTCGCATCCTCCCCTTGCAGCACCAACAAAATGATGGAGAAGAACAGTGCGAAAGGGATGTTAACGCCGACGATGATGGCGCTGCGCAGATCGCCGAGGAAGATCCATTGAATCAAGAACACCAAGAGGCAGCCGAACACCAGGTTGTGCAGCACCGTGTGGGTGGTGACGCCGACCAGGGCCATGCGATCGTAGAACGATACGACCTTGACGCCGGGCGGCAAGGTCCCATCGTGGTTCATCGCATCGACGGCGCGGGCGATGCGCGGCACGACTTCATTGGTGTGTGAAGTGCGGCTCGTGACGACGATGGCCATGGCCACGTCATCGTCGTGATCCTTGCCGACGATGCCGGTGCGCGGCACGTAGCCCACGTATACCCGGGCGAGATCTTTGACCAGCACTGGCGTGCCGTTGGTCTGTCCCAGCACGACATTTTCGATGTCGGAGACATCCCGCCCCTTGGTGATCTCGTAGGTTCCGCCGTCGTCGATGAGCCCCACGCCGCGGATGTTCGCCGATTGCTGACCAATGGCAATTTCACGTCCGCCGACATTGACGTTGGCATTCCCCAGGGCCGTCACGATCTGCGGAATCGTCACGTTGTAGGCCTGCAGCTTGTTGGGGTCGGTTTCGACCTCGAACTCCTTGGTCGGGCCGCCGAAGCTGTTGACCTGCACCACACCCGGAACCGTGTAAAGCCTGCGCAGCACCACCCAGTCCTGCACGGTGCGCAAGTTGGTGATGCCGAAATCCTTCGGTCCCGTGACGACGTAGCGATACACCTCGCCCACCAGGCTCGACTGCTGAATCTGCGGCACCTGATTACCCGGCAAGGACACGTTCTGCGAAATGCTGTTCAGCGTTTGGTTGTAGGCAAAGTAATAGTCCACCCCATACTTGAACGTAACGCTCAAGAAGGACAGGCCGTAGAACGAGGTCGAACGGATGTTGACGATGCCCGGGGTCGGATAGATCCCGACCTCCATGGGCTTGGTGTAGTAGCGCTCCATTTCTTCGGCCGACAGGCCGGGCGCCTGCGCCGTGATCTCGAGGATTACCGGAGCGGGGTTCGGATACGCTTCAATGTTGAGCTTGTAGAAGGCGAACAGACCGCCACCGATGAAAACCAACAGACCTAAGATGATGATGGCGCGGCGAGTAAGCCCGAACGTCAAAATTCCCTTGAACACTTATTCGCTGCTCCGCGCCTGCTAAGTTCCGGTCTCGCCGCTCGCCAAGACATCCAGATACACCGCACCCTTGGTGACGACCTGCGCACCCGATCCGACGCCTTCGAGTATTTGGTCGTAACCCGCATCCTGCAGACCGACCTTGACGGTTTTCTTCGTAAAGTGATGCGCATCGGTAGCGAGCCAGACGGTCATGCTGCCGTCGCCCTCCCGTACCACTCCATCGGCGGGCACCGCGATGCCACTGGCGGGAGCGCCAGTGACGATGACGAAGGAGGCAAACATGCCGGGCAGCAGCTCATGCTTCCGATCTTCGATCTCCGCACGTACCAGTCCGCGGTGCAACTGGGGATCCACAGAGGCGCCCACCATGGCTATTTCTCCGTCGAAGACTCGGCCTGGCAATGCCATGACCGAGACATGAATCGACTGACCCTTTCGCACCCGCGGCATGTCGCTCTCCGTGACGCTCGCATTCAGCCAAACCCGAGAAATGTCAGCCACGGAATAAGGGGCGGGGATGACTCCCGGTTGCACGAAATCTCCGGGGGCGGCGCTGCGCGCCGTCACTCGTCCCGTGATCGGGCTCGGCACGACCAAGTGGGGGTCTATGGTGCGCGTCTTCACCACACGGTCGATCTCGGCCTGCGACTTGCCAAATACGGCGACTGCGTCGCGCGCCGCCTTGAGC
>Ga0116227_10010376_pt1 | contig 16309 bp, 15 predicted proteins | sample S1TSphgellanicum_FD_89693 | JGI IMG/M metagenome (GOLD analysis project Ga0116227, IMG submission 89693) | Host-associated microbial communities from peat moss isolated from Minnesota, USA - S1T2_Fb - Sphagnum magellanicum MG | ecosystem: Host-associated > Plants > Peat moss > Unclassified...
CCCGGTTCCGCACTGATGGCGGCACGCCCTACGACTATGTGCCGCATGTCGATGACGTAGGCATGACGGCCATCTTCGGGCCTATCGGCTCGGGGAAGACCACCTTCCTGATGTTCCTCCTGGCGATGCTCGAGCAATCGATGGTTGAGCGTGGCGGCGCGGTGATCTTCTTCGACAAGGACCGCGGCGGTGAGCTGCTGGTCCGTGCGACCGGAGGCACCTATCTGGTGCTGCGCCGTGGCGAGCAAAGCGGTTTGGCCCCCCTGCGCGGTCTGGCAAACACACCCTCGGCTCGCGACTTCCTGCGCGAGTGGGTTACCGGACTCATCGAGGGCGATGGAAAAGGCAGCATTTCCTCGGAGGACGCCAGGCGCCTGGAGCGCGGCATCGCGCGCCAGCTCTCCTACGAACCGGAAATGCGGTCCTTGGCCGGCTTGCGCGAGTTCCTGTTGCATGGACCCGAGGAAGGCGCCGGTGCCAGGCTGGAACGATGGTGCCGAGGTAGCGCACTCGGCTGGGCGTTCGATGGCGATCAGGATGACGTTCGTCTCGATGCGTCGATCACCGGCTTCGATATGACACATCTTCTCGACTATGAGGAGGTTTGCGCGCCAGCCGCAGCGTATCTCCTGCACCGGGTTGCGTCCGTTGTGGACGGACGCCGCTTCGTGATGTCGTGCGACGAGTTCCGTGCGTATCTTCTGAACCCGATGTTTGCTGCCGTCGTGGACAAATTTCTCCTCACGGTGAGGAAGAACAATGGCATGCTGATTCTGGCAACCCAGCAGCCAGAGCACGTGCTGGAATCGAAGCTCGGATCGTCGCTGGTCGCTCAATGCATGACCAAGATCCTTTACCCCTCGCCGACGGCGGACCGCTCCGCCTATATCGATGGTTTGAAATGCACTGAAGGCGAGTTCAAGGCGGTTCGAGAAGACATGGTCCTCGGCAAGCGCCGCTTCCTGCTCAAACGAGAAGCCGGAAGTGTCATTTGCGAATTCGACCTGGGCGTTATGCGCGAATATGTCGCGGTGCTCTCCGGACGCGCGAACACGGTGCGATTTGCCGAGAAGCTGCGGGCGGAACTCGGCGACACGCCCGCTGCCTGGGTCGGTCCGTTCATGGCCCGTTACGCCGAAGCCATTGATTGAGAAAAGGACACACGTGATGAAGACCGCGCTCCTCGCCTCAGCAGCCCTCCTCTCCTACTTGATTTCGGGTTCCGACGTCCGGGCTCAGGTTGCGGTGTTTGACAGCCCAAATTTTGCCAACACGTTGAGGGAGACTGTCACAGCAACCAAGGAGCTCGTCCAGTTGCAACAACAGCTGGTGCAACTTCAGCAGACCTACCGAATGCTGACTAACCCCTCCGATGTCACAGGAATGTTTCCTGTCCTGAACGCTCCCGCGATGCAAAACTCAATGCCGGCCGCGAGTTCCATACCCGGCCAAATTGTTGGGTCGTCGAGCGTGCTATCGAGCGCGGGCCAAATATTTTACAATTTGAACCATGTCTTCTCTGCGACAGGTACAGATCCACAGGCCACTCTGCTCAATCGCTCATCGATTTCGACGGCAAACATCCAGGGCATCGCAGCGGCCAATTTGGCGTCCATTGAGCAGCGTCAGTCGAACTTGAATGTCATGCAGGCGGAGCTACAGGGGGCGACCGACATCAAGCAGGTGACTGCAATCAACGGTCGTATCGCGATCGAGAGCAACGCGATCCAGGGGCAGCAAGCACAAGCGCAAAATCTTGCGGCAATGGCCTCGGCCCAGGCACAAGCTGACCAGCAAGCCGCCCTACAAAGCATTCGGCAAGGTCATGAGCAGGCGGCGGCCATGTTTACCGGAACTCTCAATTGAGAGGTTCACACCCCACAGCGGTTGGATTTATTACGATCATGGCCGCACACCAGGCATTGGCCACCGCGCCGGCCCGGCATACCGTCGAATGGTACGAGCTTCACAAGCAGGCCCGTCAGGATATGCTCCGGACATGCCAGAATGACCACGCGCTGGATCCAATGGCCGACTGCCTAAATGCCACAAGCGCCGCTCACGGAGCTCTCGCTGACAGCTTGGCCTCAAGTACGCCGAGCGACCCCGAAGCTGATCCTGCCTACTATGGAAAAAATCGGCGTTCGATCGCTATCATGTTATCGCTTTGTGACCATAACGCTGCTCCACAGACCTGGTGTTCCGCAGCCCACAACGCCTCAGCAGCGCTGCATAAGCAATAATGAACCCAACTCCCTTCAATAATATGGCGATGGATTTTGGTGTAAGCTTTGGCGCTGGGATCCAAATGTCGATCGCCTCGATTTTCGCCGCCGTGACCACACCTCTGATGGCCTGCATTACGCTTTGGATAATCATCCAAGGAGTCCTCGTGATGAGAGGAGACTTGGACGCTAGACGAGGAATAGGCAGAATCATAAAGGTTGCCCTCGTCGTGGGTATCTTGACTTCAACGGGGCTGTATACGTCCTATGTCCAGAATCTGTTCATAACAGTCATTCCCAATTGGGCGGCCACTGCATCGAGTGGGTTACAGTCCGGGGTTATGAGCACGCCGCAAACATTCGATAATATGTGGCAGGTCACCGAGCATACAATTGAGAGCGTGAGTAAGCAAATTCCGATGTACGATTTGGTAGACGCAGTGAGTCTTGCGCTCATCGAAATTGCGATTATGATTTTGCTAATGGCGACTTTCGCGGTATATGAGTTCGCGATCATAGTTACTGGGATCGTTGTTTCAATCGGACCGATTATAATCGTCGGTTATTTATTCGAAGCAACAAAAGGCGTCGCCGACCGATGGGTTGGAAAACTGATTACGTACAGCCTTTTGACCCTACTCATAAATGTCACCTTGAATGTCGTCTTGACCGGTGAGAAGACCTATATGCGGGTCATCCTCGTCCAACAGGATTCCGGCATCGCGTCAGTGCCCGTTGAGATAAAGATTCTCATGGAGCTGGCAATGTTCTTTGCCATGGGAGCCTTTATCGTTGTTTCCTTACCGGCGATCGCGGCGACGCTTGGCGGCGGGTTGGGAATTGGCCCAGGGGCGACAGTTATGAACATCTTTAGCAACCTGGCCACCGCTAGAATCTCGCCGTTGAACAGTATCTCGAAGCGGAAACAGGATTAGGACGCAACGCTATCCGACGAGTTTTCACTGAATGAAAGATGACGAACGATGTTAAAGGCGTATGCGACATTTCTAGCGCTGGTAAGCCTGAACGCATGTAGCGGCAAAGAGGTCTTGGCTAAACCAACGGGCCCTTCGTTTGCGTTAAACACGGGGCACTGGCAGCCGACCGCCTCAGACCTTCAACTTCCAAAACCCGGCAGAGCCGAATGAAGCCAGGAGATTATGCGCTTCCTGTAGACCGAACAAATCTCGCGGACCACTATAAGCAGGTTGAATCATTCCAGAGGGAAAGGGCCAAAGCTGCTCGCAACACATCCAAGATCGTTTCTATCGTTGCCGGAATCGCGATTATCGGCAATTGCGCGCAGGCCTGGACGATTGCATCGCTTCTCCCGTTGGCAAAGCTCGTTCCCGTGTATCTGTGGACTCGGCCGGATGGAACCATTGACAGTTCTGTCGCTCTCTCGCGTCTGCCGGCAACGCAGAGCCAGGCCGTCATCATAGCAGCTCTTTGGGAGTATGTCCGTCTCCGCGAAGGATACAGCTATGACACGGCGCAATACGGATATGATGCAGTATCGGGAATGAGCGCCGACGCCGTTCGTGTCCAGTATCAGAGTTGGTTTAATTATCCGAGCCCTGCATCGCCACAGGTAATGGTTGCAAAGAAGGGAGAAATCGACATCGAGCATATCTCCTCGGCGAACATCGCCGCCTATGTTCAGCAGGTCCGCTACCGCCGCATCCTGTCGATTACAGGTCAACAGCCAGTCACAACCACGTGGACGGCGACCCTGCAATTTGAGACCGCGGGTGCGATGTCGATTGCACTGCGTCTGCAAAACCCCGGCGGGGTGATTGTCGCCTCATATCAGGCAGCGGAGGATAGCGCACAATGAGGCATGTTCTGCTGGCGGTTCTCTGTTCCGCGGTTCTGGTAATCCCTGCTTTGGCAGAACAGGACCCGGTTCCGGGGCAACAAGATGCGCGCATGCGCTATCTTGCCTATAATCCTCTTCAGGTTGTCCATCTTTCGACCGCTGTTGGCGCCACGCTGGTCGTCGGCTTCGGGGCAAAAGAATCGGTGACGGCAGTCGCGGTGACCGACAGCAAGGACCTCAAGGCGATGCCAAAAGGGAACTTCCTTTTCTTCAAATCGCAGCAGGCCCTGTCGCTGCAGCCGGTGATCGTCCTGACCTCCACCGAGGGCGGGGATATGCGCCGTTATGTCTTCGAGATCACGACGGTTCCCGCCGCGAACCTCGCTGTCGATGCGCCGGGCATCTACTACAGCGTCCAGTTCACCTACCCGGCTGATGAGGCGAACCGCAGACATGCCCTCTGGGCGGCGCAGGCCGCGAGAAGCCGCTCGGCCGCACGCGCGCGAGAAACAGCAGCGCAACTCCAAATCGCGCATGAAAAGATGGAGCAGGAAGCGCGTGACCCTTTCTCGGGTGACCGAAACTGGCACTATATTGCCCAGGGCGACCGGTCCCTGCTGCCATTGGAAGTTTTCGACAACGGCTACAGTACCGTGTTCCGCTTTCCGGGCAATGTGCGTATTCCCTCGGTCTTCGTCATCAACCCTGACGGCAAAGAAGCCACGCCGAATTACGCGGTGAAGGGCGATCTCGTGCAGGTCGACTCGGTCGCCCGGGGTTGGCGATTGCGGGACGGCCAAACCGTGCTCGCGGTCTGGAATAAAGCCTTCGACCCGGTCGGCAAAAACCCAGAAACCCAGACGACAAGTCGGCAAGTCCAGCGGATGATGCGGGACACACCGCAGTGAGGGAAGACCAACGCGACGCAGGCCCAAGGGGCGTCAGCGATGAGGGATCGGTCGTATCGGGGTCGCCGCGCCGGCAGCTCACGGCTGTGCAGAAGATCGGTGTCGCCGGCCTGGTCCTGGTCGTCTTCCTGGCCTTTATCTGGATTGGGGAGCTGAACAAGGCTAAGCAGGCGATAAAGCAGCCTGACATCGCCGAATCGACAGGCGGCGCGTTCCATCCGCCGCCGGCTCAGCTCGCTCCACCTGCTGCGGCGCCCGAGATGCCGATGCCCGCAGCAACGGCCGGGCCTTCCATCTTGGCGGCACCTGCACAAGAGAACACCGCGGCAGAGAGTCCAATTTTCGCGTTCTCGGGCGGCGGGGCAATGGCTGATGTCCCAGGAGCGGCGCTGTCATCCCTTGCTACCCTCGGTAGCGCAATGCCGCCCAGCACGACCGCCGGGCAATCGTCGGCGCTGGGCAACATGCTCAAGCCCACGGTCCTGAACGGCTCCAAGGCCCGTCTGCTGCCGCATCCCGACATGATGGTCACGATGGGAACGATGATCCCCTGCACCTTGCAGACCGCGATCGACAGCCAGCTTGCCGGCTTCGTCAAATGTGTGCTGCCGCAGGATGTCCGCAGCACGACCGGCAATGTCGTGCTGCTCGATCGCGGCACGACCGTCGTCGGTGAAATAGGCCGCGGCCTCGTGCAAGGTCAGGACCGGGTTTTTGTGCTGTGGGACCGGGCCGAGACTCCTGATCATGCGGTGATAGAGCTTTCCTCGCCAGGCACCGACGAGTTGGGCCGCTCGGGGCTTCCCGGCCGCGTCAATAATCATTGGTGGGATCGGTTTGGCGGCGCAATCCTGCTCTCGGTCATCCAGGGCGGTCTTCAGACCGGGAGCGCGCTTGCCGCCAACTCCGGATCGGGTGGTGGAACCTTCTTCAATTCTTTCCAATCCAACGGCAGCAACGTGTCCGACACGGCCCTGCAGGCAACGATCAATATCCCCCCTACTCTAGAAAAGAACCAGGGGGACAACGTGGCGATCTTCGTCGCCAAGGATCTGGATTTTTCTGACGTATACAAATTGTGGCTGACGGGCGCCAAGCATGGTCAGTGAGGCCGCTCCTCAGCTTCATCATCTGCTCAAGCCGATCAGGCATTGGCTTGATGACCCGACGACGGAGGAAATCGCCATCAACAGGCCGGGCGAGGCCTTCATCCGCCAGAGGGGTGTTTTCACCCAATACGACGTGCCGCTCACCTACGACGATCTGGAAGATGTCTCCATTCTCGCCGGCGCGCTGCGACAACAGGATGTCGGGCCGAGAAGCCCGCTTTGCGCGACCGAGCTACCTGGTGGCGAACGTTTGCAAATCTGCCTGCCACCCTCGGTTCCGAACGGGACGGTGAGCCTGACGATACGCCGACCGGGAAATTCGGTCTCGGCGCTCTCAGACGTGAGCAAGCGCTATCAGACCGCACGCTGGAACAGGTGGCACGCTCGCGGGGAGACCGAGACCCGGCACAATGAGGAGACGCTGGCTTTCTTCGACCGGGGAGACATCGAGGGCTTCTTTGGGGCGTGTGTGCGCAATCGTTTGACGATGCTGCTATGCGGGGCGACAGGCAGCGGCAAGACCACGATGGGGAAGACGCTGATTTCCGCGATCCCGACGCGTGAGCGTCTGATCACCATCGAGGACACGCTGGAGCTTGTCATCCCGCACGACAACCATGTCCGGCTGCTCTACTCCAAGAGCGGGATTGGTTTGGGCGGCGTGACGGCTGAAGCTCTGCTACAAGCCAGCCTGCGCATGCGCCCTGATCGCATCCTGTTGGGAGAAATGCGCGACGACGCAGCGTGGACCTACCTCAACGAAGTGGTGTCCGGCCACCCGGGCTCAATCTCCACGATACACGGCGCCAATCCGGTTCAGGGATTCAAGAAGCTTTTCTCGCTGATCAAGGGCACCGCACAGGGCGCGGCGTTGGAGGACAAGACCCTGGTCGACATGTTGTCGGCCGCGATCGATGTGATCGTGCCGTTTCACACCACGGGAGAGATCTTTGAGATCGGCGAAGTCTGGCTGGCCGCGGATGCGCGCCGGCGGGGGGAGACCGTCGCGCACCTGCTGGCCGGACATTGACCACGAGGAACACGTGAATGGCCAAGAAGACTTCCATCCAGCTTTGTGCCAAGCTCATACTTGGCGTTTTGCTCCTCAGCACCGCGTGGACACTGATTGCGTCGTTGGTCTTTCTCCTCGGGACGAAGCTGATTCGGTCCTTTCCGCATCCGTTCTACCAATGGTGGACCTATTTTCTTTATGCCCCGCCAAACCCTGTCGTGGCTTTATGGCTCAAGCTCAGCGCTGGCGCGGCCTCCGCGGCGATACTGGCGCTCATTGCGGGCATTGTGGTGCGCGGCCGTGTAATCGGCCCCTCGCTCCGGCAACCGCTCTTTGGCGGCCAAGCACAGCCGATGCGCGGCGTGACCGACAACCACGGGCATGCAAACTGGCTGTCGATCTCCAGGGCGCAGGAGGTCTTCCCCGGACCATCATCCGAATTTGGCGGGCTGGTTGTTGGAGAGGCTTACCGAGTTGACCAGGACACAGTGGCGTCGATTTCATTTGACCCGGCTGACAAGACCACCTGGGGCAAGGGAGGCAAGGCCGGACTGCTTGTCGACCCCTGCCAGTCCGGTCCGACGCATAGCCTGGTCTTCGCCGGGGCAGGATCCTTCAAATCCACAGCAGCCGCATCGACCTTGCTCACCTGGACCGGGTCAGCAGTGGTGCTGGACCCGTCCGGTGAACTCGGGCCTATGCTGATCGACGCTCGCACCCGGATGGGACATCTGGTTCACCAGCTCAGCCTTACCGGGACAACGGGTTTCAATGTGCTCGACTGGATCGACATTGACTCACCCATGGCTACCACCAATGTTCTCTCGGTTGTTGGCTGGGTGTGCGGCGATGGCGCGCTAAGCGGGCCTGGCAGCGGCGGCAACGATAGGGGCTCAGAATTTTTCGAAGCGCGCGGCCGGGCGATGGTCGCCTGCCTGCTGTCGCACATGCTCTGGGACCCTGCCTTGCCGGCGGGTTTGAAAACCCTTCGGACCCTACGGTCCGGCGTTGCGACGCCGGAGACCCAGATGCGAGACGTTTTAAAGGGTATCCACAAAAATAGCCTCAGCCCTCTTGCGCGCGACTATGCCGGCACGCTGATGGGGCTGGTCGAGGAAACATTCTCCGGTGTCTACGCCAATGCCGACGAGTGCACGTCATGGCTGGCAAACCCGGCTTTCGCGTCGATCGTATCGGGCGACACATTCAAATCCCTTGATCTGCTCGGCGGGAAGGTCTCAGTATTCCTGCAATTGCCGCTCGCGGCGTTGCAATCTACGCCCGGGATTGGTCGCGTGGTGATTGGTGCCCTGCTGAACGCCGCCTATGAAGCAGATGGACGAGTGGCAGGCCGGATTCTGTATCTTTTGGATGAAGCCGCACGTCTGGGCCCAATGAAGATTCTGGAAACTGCGCGCGACGCAGGTCGCAAATACGGGATCACACTCCAGCTTCTTTACCAGTCGGTCGGCCAACTGGAACGCCAATGGGGACGCCAGGGAAAACGAGAATGGTATGACGGTGTTTCGCATCGCTCTTATGCTGCTGTACAGGATCTTGAGACCGCGAAGGAGCAAGAGGAGACTTTTGGCACCTACGGGGTGATGGCAACATCGGAAGGGTCGAATAACGGGTCCTCGGGCAAGGCCTTCGAGGCGGGTTCGCGATCGCACGGCGCAAACACCAGCTATCACGAAATCAGCCGTCCATTGATCCGTCGTGAGGAACTGATGAATGACTGCCGGACGGATGAGGCGTTCGTGATTATTCGAGGAGCAAGGCCGCTTCGATGCGGGCGGGCAATCTACTTTCGGCGACCTGATTTCAAGGCCAGGGTTAACGTCAACCGATTTGCCAAACATGCTACCGCCGTGTCTTGACTAAAGCTCAGCCAGCGTTTTTTGGAGGCTCCAAATGTCGAAGGAAGTTGTTGCTGCCGATCTACAGGCTGCCGCTTACTGGCGAAATGTCGCCGGTTCCGACCGTTCAGAGATCAACGTCGCCGTCACAAAAATACGGGATCTAACCTCCGCGGCAAAGACCGAAGAAAATGAACCTGATAAAAGCCAACGGCGAACTAGGCATTTGAGCGCGGGCTGAGGTCACCGCGGGATACCATTTACTATGATGCCAACCTGTCAGTAGACCCATTTATGCAACGGGCTTAGTGCATTATCCGCCTGACTGGAATCGCCGGGCGTGAGATTGGTGCGGAGAGGCTGATAAAAATGCTCGCCAAACATAGACTAGAGCGGGTGGGCGGGTGACTCAGAATTTTCCAGTCAGGCTGAACCAGCTCTAGCGTCAAACAAGAAATATGCCTCAGCGCCTTAAGCGCGCAGCAAAGTTTATGAGACCCTGGCGTTCCAGTGTATCGACGAAGTCCATCGCCGCCGGCACGGTCACTGTCAGATTCTCTCGAGCCATGTCGACCACACTCTTGATTTTCTCAGGGTCGTTTTCATCGAGCTCGCACGTGAAGTCGTCTGGATGGCGTGCGATGACACCGTGTGGCGCCCCCTACATACCCCGCCCCCGGCGCCGCCCGGCTGTAGTCTTCTCTGCCTTTCGCGTGGGCTGAACCGTCATTCGCTGAAACGCCGCTCGCAGTGCGTTCCGAACGTCTGGGCCAATGTGTTTGAGACGTTGTAGCAAATGCTGCCGCTTGGCGATGATATCCGCCGATGAAGGTGACACTCTCATTGCCCGTGCTGCCTCACGGCTCCCCTGAAAACGGGTTGCTAAAGTGCTGGCCGCCTGTCCCGCCACAACACGTTGTTCGAGACGCTGCTTCCCGGCTTGCATCCTCTGGATCGTCCCGGTCCGCAGATTTTCTGCGCGCGCGATCATCGCGAGTGATCCCTCCTTGATGGGTTGACGTGCAAAGTTGCTGGCGACGTTGTCGATCACATCACTCTCGCGAACCTGGCGCTTGTCGCCAAGCGGCCGCCGGCCCGACACTTCTCGGCGCTCCGCACCGTCAGACGTCACAATGAACGACTGATCGCGATGCCGGCTGCCAGATGTATAGGCGCCGAAAGCGTTGACCTGGCATGATCCGCCGGGGATGGCAAAAATATGTTCGCTGACCGTGGCACCCTGGCTCGTGTTGGTCGTCAGAACATCGCCGTAAGCGAGTTTGATCCTGCCGGTTGCCTCGCTCTTGATGCTCCTCCACTTCACCAAACCCTCGCGCCCGTCCTTGGTTCGTAAAACCAGGCCCTCTGACCTCACCTCGGCGACCGCGAGGACAGTCCCGTTCCGGCCGATATTCCCGCCTGTGTTGGTGTCAAGAAAGCGCGCATTGGTGCGCTCGAAAAGCCTGACCCGATCGCCGCTTGCCAGCGCCAAATCATAGGTCCGCGCATCGGCGCCCGCGCCACTCATCGCTGGTAAGGTGATCCGGTCGGGGCCTACCTCTCCCAGTTCGCGTCGTTTGTCCCGAATAGCCATGCTGAGCTGGTGCGCATCATGGTTGGTCGGCGCACTGACCGAGATGGAAAACCCCTCCTGACCGGCGTGGGCGTCACGTCGCTGCTGCCACAGGACCACGACGCTCTGCACAGCTTCCTCGTAGCCACCCGGGGTCACCCGAAGCGTGCCATTCCTGAGCTTCCTATCGATGGCTGCGGCGGTCTCGCCGTTTCGGAACATCAGCGTGGTCTCGCGTTCCTCGGCCGCCGCTTGTCGAACCGATGCGCCCAGCGTGGGTATAGCGGTCTCGCCGAGTCCGCGGCGAAGAAGATCCAGCACGGCACCGGCTTCCACGCTTTGCATCTGCTTCGGATCACCAATGCCCACGATCTGGAATCCATGTTTCTCTTGGGCCAGAAGCAGCTCGTTGAGCTGCCGCGTACCCAGCAATCCCAGTTCGTCCACCACCACGACGGATGTCGCATCGAGCTGGAGGCCGCCCTTCTCGATAGATCGCAAGAAACTCTCGACCGCGCGCGCGTTCCGGGCGGTGATGCCGGCTTCAGTAAGATCGTCGGATTGCCGCCACGCCAGGGCAATACCATGGATCTGGCGTCCATCCAGCCGCCAGGCCTCGACGAGGGGCTTGAGCAATGTGGATTTGCCGGAGCCGGCAACACCGATCGCCACAGAGAGGCGGCCGCCGGTACCCAACTGATCCATCACGATGCGCTGCGCCTTGCCCTGCTCCGACGTAAAATCAAGCTCAGGAAAATGTTCGACCGCCGCGGCGATCTGTTCCGGGCTCAGCGCAGCCGTCAGGTCTCGGCCGGCACGCTGGGCGCTGCCGATGAGCTTGAGTTCCTCATCGCGGTGCAGAGTCGTGGTGATACCCACCTTGTCGCGGCCGTTCTCCGCTTTCAAATCGCCCCAAACGAGCGAGGTCCGCTCGCCTCGTTGCGTCACCCCGCGCTCGCGCATCGCTCTCGTGACCGCGTTGATGTCGGCGGGTGATTCGACGCCGGCTGCAATCAGTCCTTTGGCCGCAGCTAGCCTCGCATCAGCTCCTTCAATGGCGGCGCGCCGCTGTAGCTGCTTGTCGAAGACTGGCAGTGACGATTGATAGGCTGCTTCAAGCCGGGCATCGCGCAAAATTTCTGGCTGTTGACGATCGGAATGGAGGACGCTCGCGTGGACGTAGCCGATCTCGGCGGCGGCCAGCCGCCAGGCCGAAACATCGCTCAGATCATCGGATTTGGCGCCTCTGGGGTCTTGCACGCCCTGCTTAAGCAATCCGATTTTGCGGTCCGCGTCCAAACTGTCCCAGTCAAGGCCCTGCTCGGCAGCATAGGCGCGTGCCGCCGCCGTGCCGCTCGTCGTCCGCTTTGAAAAATGCTCCGTGACGCGTTCGGGAACACCGGCCAGGCGCGCCATCTCGGTGCGCGTATCCAGGCCGACATCGACGCCGCTCTTGCGCAAATTGGTGGCCAGAAAGGCTTGATACAGCGCACCCCATTCCTTCACCCGCCCCTCGAGCTGGTCGAGCCAGAGACCGCCAACGCGGCCCGTCTCGGTCAGCACGACGTTGAAGACCGCGGTGTGAGTATGAAGCTGCATGTCACCGGCGACCCGGCCGGCCGGGCTCTTGAAGAGATGCAGCTCGGTATAGTCCTGGCCGCTCCTGTCCGTCTTGACGACCGCGACGGTCGGTCGGGCCGTGTAGTGGTCGAACGACACCCAGCCGATGGCCCCCGGCTCCCAGCCCCCCTGCCCGCCATCGCCTTTGCGAGCGCGGCCGAGTTGGGCCTCGATGTCCGCCATGACGCTCCCAATAGCATCTCGGTGTGCTTGGTGGATCATCGCGCGCTCGGCGTCCGTCGGCGCAAACGCCCAAGCGACGGAGACGGATTTTGGCGCAGAGAATGTGAGGTCGACATAGCCGACCCGGGCTCGGGAGGTGTCCATCCGATCATGGTACTGCGTGGCGGTAAGCTCGCCGCCTGTGGCAGTCCGGCCAGATAGAATGTCCTCGCGCTGCTCGTGGGTCAGCTCCGCATCCTTGGCACCGAGAACCGATTGGAAACGTCGAACGGCCCGTGGCCCGGCTCCCTCCGGCAGGTCGCTACCATCGACCTTCCTGCCGGCCAGAATGCTTTCGAGCTCGGCGCGACTGGGGAGCCTGGTTCCATCCATCCCAAAAATGGTCCCTACCCCCTCGGTCGCCGACCGCTTCTGCTTGCCATCGATGGGCTTACCATCGGCACGCTGGCCGTTCAGGAGGTTCGCGATTTCACCCGCGGTGAGGGCCGTGCCGGCATGGATGCCCAATCGCTCGGCGAGCGCCGGGTTCATATCCCGACGTGGTGTCGCCAGAGCGCTGCTGTAGTCGCGGGCAGACAGGGCAGTCTCAACCGCGCTGTCCAGGCGCTCCTCGGTCGCTCGTCCCGCCATAGACCTTTGGCCGCGGCCGGTGCGGCGAAGAGACGCCAGTGCCTCGTCGCGCCCAACGAGGCCAGCTGCCACAAATGCGCCGAGGGCACTGAATGACGCCTCGTCTCCGCCTCCAGCGCCCGTGGCGTGGCTATCGCCACTCTCAGCCAGCCGATCCGCCTCGCGCTCCACCAGATCGTCGAGCAGCTGACCCTCTGGAAGCCTACCGCAAGCCAATTCAAATGAATACCGTGCGGCAGCGGCTTCAGCCGGCGTCGGCGGACTCAAGCCCTGGCTGTAATACTCCGCCATGGCTGCCATCTCCGGCGACAGGGTCTGCTGCAAGAGATGCTCACTCATGGCCTTGGCTGCCGAAGGAGCTCCAGCTGCTCCTGTTCGATATGTCAGCATTTCAGCGTTTGACCGTGCGCGCCGCGGACTGCTCGTTCAGGCTGGTCTTGAATTGCCGTCCAATCGCCTCTGGCAGTTCCGCCATGCTCGCGATCAGGGTCATCTGGTGCTCGTCCATTTCTTGCACGTGGGCAGCCAGCACCCTGAGTGCCTCGGCAATCGGCGACGGCCCGGTATCCTCGGAAGCGGCCTTGAGAATGTCTGCCAGCATTTCAGACTGCGCCTGACTGGTTTCGAGCAGCCCCTCCAGAACCGACAGGATATTCTGCTGCACCTCGCGATGATCAGCCAATTGAACCGCGATTGCGGTCACCGTCTCGGATAACTGCGCCTGATGAGCGTCGTCTGCTGTTTTTATCATGCTAATTCCAGTTCTCTTTGGAAAACCCAAAATTGATCTGGGCTTTCGGCTCGTTGCGCATCAGCTCCGAGATGACGCGACATGGACGCACGAGTACCATGCGTCTAGCATGACTTGGTCTGTAAGAGCTCACCTATTTTCAACGCAGAACTCAGGCTTTCAAAACAGGCCACAAAGCAGGCCACGTAAACAGGCCACATCACGGGCCACGTAAGAGGTGACAAGCTGTGCGATACCTGCCACTGTCCACAGGTGATGGAGCCGCGAAATAAGCCGACCCCAGGTCCGGAACCAAAAGAAAGAACAAAAAAGAGAAGCAGAGTCAGAGAAGAACTCGACTCCATGGCTTCTATCTTTCGAGCTGATTGGCACCCTGGAGACAGGGTGATGACATGGATCAATCGGCATGAGGGCCGTGGTTTAGAAGAATTAAGCCGCTATGTTGATGACGGCTGGTCATGGGCCGACATCGGCGTGGCAATGCAGATGGCCGGCATCAGCTACAGCAATGGCCAGCCGATCGCGCCGGACATTCTCCGCTGGAAGGCCTATGGCGCCAGGCAACGCGAGGCCAAACGTGCTTCACGCCGAGATCAAGAACCTGAAGCTGCGCATGAACTTAAAGGTCTCGCCAACAGCCCTAACATCGGCATCGTCGCCTCCCCGCCGGACTCAACCAAGGTGAAGATGCGAGGAGCTACGCCATTCGCCGCATCGGATAATGCGAGACCACAAGACCAGGGTGAGCCCATGTTCAAATTGGCAACTCTTATCGCCTGGAACAGTGAACCGACGCTCGCCAAGGACATTCCGCCGAAGACCGCGCTCGCTCCCCCGCTCGAGACCAACGTCGACGTCGACGCAAAAATAGCCCGGCTTCTGGGCAGAAAATAGCAATCTTAGAGAAGGATTTCAGGCATTGACCGTTTCAAGAGATGACGCTCCGCGTCATGCCTCACCCGCGCGTGACGATACCAATGTCGTTGCCAATCCCATTCCAATGTTCGAGTTCAATGCCGATGATGATATGGTACCCGAGCTCAAGGTGCTCGGCGCCAGCCTGAAGCTGCAAACGCCAGTGGCTGCTGAAACCGGCTCAGATCAGTCCAACAAGCCAAAAATCATTTTTTGGGTTGGGCGCGGCAAGACTGGCAAGACAACCGGCATCCGCTGGACCGCGGAACGTGCGATGCGCGCAGGTACACCGATGCTAATGGCGGACATGGATCCGACCAACGATAACTTCTCCAAATATATTGGGAATGTCGCGCGGCCCTCCGAGGCGTCGGACCCCGCTTTGGCCCTCAGATGGCTGGATAAGCTGCTTCAACAGGCATTACGCAATCAGACCACGCTGCTCGTCGACCTGGGTGGCGGCGATACCACTCTGCGCCGTCTGGTAACCGAGCTTCCTGACATGGTGTCGATGTTCGAGGCGGAGAATTTTTCGGTTGAGGCGTTCTATACACTCGGACCGCAGGAAGACGATTTGTCTCCTCTCGCAACGATGGAAGGTCTGGGCTTCAAGCCTACAGCGACCGCGATTGTTCTCAACCAAGGGCTGATAGAGGTAGGCGACAGTCCAGAGACCGCTTTCGCACGCACCTTCAAACATAGCGCGTTTCGGGCGGCGATGGGACGAGATGCGGTAGCAGCCTGGATGCCCAGGCTGCTGGTCGCCCAGCAGATCGAGATCCGCCGCCTGCACTTTCACGCAGCAGCGGAAGGTGAAGTTGGCCAAGGCCGGACACCACTCGGGCCGTTCGACCGCGCCAGGGTGCGCCATTGGCTCGAAGCGATGGAAACCAGCTTTGCGGGAATCAAAACGTGGCTGCCTTGAGCGAGGTCGCGCACGACTCCAGCCTGTCTCGGGACAGCACTGAGCTGGGCCGAGAGGTCCAGAGCATGCAGGCCGAAATGGAGCGAAGCATCCAACTCGCAGGGCTGAGAAATGATCCGACTGCACCGATAATCCGGACCTTGACGGCTTCGCTCGGTCTGCAATGGCGGCTACATAATCAAGCAGTCCGGTATTTTCGGGATGCAAGTGATCGGCTGGACCAGCAGCTTGCGGACACGATCCGCCAAGGTGATGCCGCGCTTCAAGCGCGGCGGCTGGGTATTGTGGAAGGCCTGATGCCGGAGCTGACAAGGCTCATCGCGGCGGCGGTCCGGACATGGAACAGGTCGATAACCGTTACCACCGCGCTGACATTTGGCGGCTTTGCTGTAGCACTTGCCTTTGGCGTTGGGCTGGCAGGGTATGGCGCGGGCTGGCAGGCCGGGCATAGCGCCGCCCAAACCGCGACGGGCGCGTTGGTGGACGCGATACATCAAGCGGCACCCGGTGCAGAAACCGCCATGGTCGACATGGTGCGCGCAAACAATGTCGCTGAGGCATGGGCCAAATGCCAAAATACTGCGGCGACGGATAAGGACGGCCGGCGCGTCTGCGAAATGGCGATGTGGGTAGATCCGCAAGGCCAGCCAAAACGCTGATCCTTTGTCGAATCTGCGGCTGACGAATTGTGCTGACCGTAAACTTAAATCTTGCTGTCAGAGACGTTCATCTCACCTGCTTATCCCGCGGTCTCGCGGCGTTCTTCACCTATAAAATGTC